>Ga0302121_10000219_pt1 | contig 34234 bp, 31 predicted proteins | sample CB21_surface_MG_FD_203120 | JGI IMG/M metagenome (GOLD analysis project Ga0302121, IMG submission 203120) | Marine microbial communities from Western Arctic Ocean, Canada - CB21_surface | ecosystem: Environmental > Aquatic > Marine > Oceanic | place: Canada: Western Arctic Ocean | collected... | reverse complement strand
ACAAAGGTATGCAAGCCATCTCGGCAACACTGCATTTGACTGGAGGGGTCCTGATCATCGCCATCAGCATCGGTATGTTGTTGCCCTACCTAGGTTAAGGCATCTTGACTGTCAATTTAATGCTATGTCATAACATAACAAAAATAGAAAAGCAAAATAGAATGACTGATACCATGGCCGCAAAAGATACCCGCTTACCTGTTACCCTGCTGACCGGTTTTCTTGGTGCGGGAAAAACAACACTACTCAATGCGATCATAGCCCAGCCAACCGGACCAAGGATCGCTGTCATCGTGAATGAATTCGGCGAAGCGGGGCTTGACCACGATCTGATCAAGTCCGTGGACGAAGAAGTTGTCTTGATGAAATCCGGCTGCCTGTGCTGTTCTATTCGCGGTGATCTGTCGCGCACCCTGCAAGATTTGGCTGCCCGCAAACAAGAAAGCCACCTGACCTTTGACCGTGTCGTGATCGAGACAACGGGCCTCGCGGACCCCGCCCCCATTCTGCATACGTTTTTAGCTGATCCTTATCTGGCGCCGAATTTCCGCATAGACGGGGTTGTCACGGTGGTAGATGCAGCAACCGGTCCGGACACGCTTGGCCGACAATTCGAGGCCGTTTCGCAAGTCGCGATGGCGGATTTGCTTGTCCTAAGTAAGGCCGATCTGGTGTCAGAGAGCACATCAGGGGCATTTGAGACACGGCTGCGATCACTCAACCCAACAGCAGATATATTGCGGGCGGATCGTGGCGTGGTGCCAACCGCAGCACTCTGGAATTTGAGTGGCATGCGCCCTCAGGGAACATCAGATCAGGCTATGGCATGGCTGATGCCACCCGTACCCGGTTCTGTATTTGTTTCCAGTGATCCACTTGATAACCTTTCAGGATTCGCCCCATCCGCGGCCCCCACAGCCCCTTTGCCCAAACATGATGCGCGCATCGGATCGGCGTCCATTGTCTTGAACGACCCTATTCATCCTGATGCGTTTGATCGTTGGCTCGACACACTGATCAGGCTGCGTGGGCCTGACATCCTGCGCGTGAAAGGCATCGTACATCTGATCGGCATTGAGATGCCGTTCGTGTTTCACGGTGTGCAACATCTTTTTGATCCACCGGTGACCCTGCACGACTGGCAGGGTTCAACCCGTCAATCGCGCATCGTTGTTATTGGCCGCGACATCACCCGCTCAGAACTTGTCTACAGCTTTGAGATGCTGCGCACCCTTCAAACTGCCGAAACTGTTTGAGGATACGCCTCCAATGACCCCAAAACTTAATGTCACTGTCCTACACCTGTCATCTCCTAGTGAATGGTCAGGCGAAACGCGGCTTATCTTGGCGTGGAATCCAACCTTTGGTTCCGACAAAGAAACATGATGGGTAATCTTGGAGCAACGACACTTAAAAAGCGACGCCGGGCAGCAGATCCGATGATGACGTACGATCTGTTACCTCAACCCCTTCGAAGTTGGCTCGCGGAAGCGGCGCTTCCATGGTCACCGAAATCGTGCAAACGCATTTGGGACAAGGCGCGAACCAATGGCCTCAGCGTCGATGATACAATCGTGGTGCTGAGTGAAGCAGAGCGAAAAACTCTTTCCCAGGACAAGCATTACGTTTTTGTGAATTGAGGCTGGCAATCCGATTTTGACCTTGAAGCAAAGTAAATTTAAAGTCACGAGCCCTCGGTGTGCGACTTCAAAAACAGGAGCTACCTCGTTGGAAATGTCCCAGATAATTGCCTGCAAAAAGTTTACCTTCAAAGCTTTTCCAGCCAAGAGCCGTGCAAGCGCTCTTGCCAGATGAAACCGCTTGAAGAGGGCAGGGCGACTTTGTAGCTTCTTTGGATAACAAAACACTCCCCATCTCGTCACAGATTTACAAAGTGGTCCAGAAAGTGGTCCTGCGGCTAGATTCCGCAGGCACTAAACCAATTTTTATATAATAATTACAATTACTTAAATGTTATTTGTGGTGCCTAGAAGAGGATTGGTTCCGCCTGTACGCACCAACGCTTAGCATTAACCTTACAAAACAAGGCTACTGTCTCATTTCGGTTCCTGCAACAGGCGTAATTTGGTCTACGTTTGGTCTACGGCTGCTACCCCATGCATGTGCCACCCCACCCCCTGGGGATGCCGTATATGACTCTGACCCGAGAACTGTAGCCAAAAAACTGATATAAAAGATATTAATTGTAGTTTGATGTGGGAGGCCACCATATGGTCAACAAAGTTACTCTTATCTCAAACTCAAGGGAAGCACCTATTACTTCTCTCGTAGGGTGCCTAAGCCCCTTTAGACAGACTTCAAGACTGACCGTGTTGAAGTCTGTCTGCATACGCCGCTGCAGCCCCATTCCCCCTTTCGGCCACCCATCGTCCGCTAAAGACGCAACAGGGGCTAGGTGTGGGGTTGTGTGGCGTGCGAAGCTGTAGGAACACATCTCTACTCACGCACCAATTTCAAGCTAAAACGTGCCGCTGCTCTCGCCTAGTGGCGTCAATTATTGAGTGGATAGATTTAGGCTGTGCCAGCAATCTGATGCGTGTGCTCATTAGTTTGACAGCACCTGGTTCAGCACTTGATGATTTCCGAAATGCCCATAGTGTCGATATAGCAATGATGTTAGAATCCGAAAGGGAACCCCATGACAAAACACTCCCCATTTCGCTACCTCAAGAATAAGGACTGCTACCATGAGCACCCCAACCAGACCTGCGATTACTGATCCGCTTCTTCAGCCTTTTCAGCTGGCGCACCTAACCTTGCGCAACAGGATCATGAGCACCTCGCATGCGATAGGATTTGGCGAAGATGGTATGCCCACAGGGCGGTACCAACGCTACCACGAAGCCAAGGCCGCAGGTGGGATTGGACTTACCATGTTTGGCGGCTCAACTAATGTGTCACGCGACAGCGCCAACACCTTCGGACAGCTAAGTGCAAGCGATGATCGCGTCATTCCCTATTTCAAAGAATTTGTAGACCGTGTGCATAAGCACGGTGCGGCCCTCATGTGCCAACTAACGCATTTAGGTGGGCGTAGCCAATGGCGTGGGGACAACTGGCTTCCTACAATCTCGCCTAGCAGGTTCCGAGAACCTCTGCATCGCGGGTTCACCAAGGAGATGCAGGCCGAAGATATTGCCCGTGTGGTTAGTGATTTTGGTCAAGCTGCGCGTCGCTGCTATGAGGGTGGACTAGACGGCTGCGAATTGCACATCGCTGGTCACCTGATCGGGCAGTTCTGGTCTCCTGCCACAAACCAGCGCACAGACGACTTTGGTGGCAGCCTTGAAAACCGTGCGCGGTTCGGCCTCATGGTGTTGGAAGAGATCCGCCGCCTGGTTCCCCAGTCGTTTGTTGTTGGTGTCCGCATGGTAGTGGGCGAAGGCGACAGCGGTACCATGCCTGATGAAGAGTATCTTGCAATGGCCGAGATTCTCGAACGCTCAGGTTTAATAGATTTCTTCAACTTTAATTATGGTCGTATTGACACCGAAGTAGGACTTGCTCGCTATATGCCGGGCATGTCCTTGGGGTTAGCGCCACAACTGCGCCCGGTAGCGAATTTCCGGCGGAATGTCGGCTTGCCAGTTTTTCATGCGGCGCGTATTAATGACATGGCAACGGCACGCTATGCTGTGAGCGAAGGACATGTTGATCTCATCGGTATGACCCGTGCGCATATCGCCGATCCAAATATCGTGCGCAAGCTATCAGAAGGGGTGGAGGAAACGATCCGCCCCTGCGTTGGCGCTACTTATTGTTCATGGCACGGAAGCTGCATTCACAACCCAGCTATTGGTCGCGAGGATGTGCTGACGCATATGATCGAAAAGACTGATGCTCCAAAAAAAATCACCGTTGTTGGTGCTGGCCCTGGTGGACTTGAAGCTGCACGTATAGCTGCAGAGCGTGGCAATACTGTCACCCTTTTTGAAGCAGCGCCTCGGGCGGGTGGTCAGCTCTTATTAGCCGCAAAGCTCGATATGCGGCGCGACCTAATAGGCATAATTGATTGGCGGGTGAGCGAGTTGGAGCGCCTTGGCGTGACCGTCCACTACAACGTCTTTGCTGAAGCTCATGAGATTGCAGATACGAAGCCTGATACAGTAATCATCGCCACTGGAGGCGTGCCTGACAGAATGCAAGACATCCCTGGCGCCGAACTTGGAACCCCTCTCTGGGAGGTGCTGGAGGCTAGATCTCCGCCCGATGGAGACGTGATCTTTTATGATGGAACTGGAACTGCAGCAGGTTTGAACGGCGCGCACACGTTGGCTACCGCGGGTGCTTCTCTGGTTTATGTAACCCCGGACAACACTGCGGGTGCTGAAGTCAGCTACATTGAGAGACCGCTGCAAATGCGTGCATTTTATAAGTCAGGCGCATCTCTACATCCCGATCTTACGCTGCGACGAGTGGCACGTGAAGAAAACCGTCTGCGTCTAAGTTTTGAGAACAGTTACAGCGGCGAGACGATTGAAATGAGTTGTGACACGCTGATCTACGAACATGGAACTCTACCAGTTGATGAACTCTATCTCGAACTGGTGGGCGCAGCACGTAATTTTGGCCTGCCAGATTTGCAGGCATGGATCACAGCCCAACCTCAACCCAAGAGCGACGGCGAGGGCTTCGATCTCTACCGATTAGGGGACGCTACATCGTCGCGCGATATCCACGCGGCCATCCTAGATGCCGCACGGCTTTGCACCCGGCTCTAGCGTGGCTAAGCTCCAGGCTAGTGGGAGTTTAAAAGCTGGGGAGGAATAGATTAGAGTTGCGTTGTATGCCCGTAGCGGGACTTCGCGTAAGGTTTGGCCAAAGTCCGCAATGGGCCGTAAGCAGCTTTTTTCCGTGTCCTAAATGTAAATTCGTGGACCAAGTACCTGATATTAAAAGAATGCTCAATTTAGCTTTTCCAAGCCATTGAACGCGATTTCAAGGAACTCTGTAATTTGATTTTTGTGAAGGCCTTCGGCACTCACTGACTTAGGTGGGCTGTCATCTGAAACTGTCCATTCTAACATTTCATCACTGGTAGGGATGTTACCTCCCAGCCTGTTGTAGAACTCTCTGCGCATTGCTTCCTCAAGTTTTCCACCAAACCCATGATGCATTATTTAGCTACTCTGGTGATCAGGCAGTGGCTGAAGAAAAATTAATTAGGAATGGTGAGATTTTTGAAGTCTCGTATGTGGCTTAAAAAAATAAATACTCCGATTTATCTCGCTAATTTAGCTGCCAAATCTTGATTTAGAAGTCCATCAAAAGCAATTTTCATTTGGGGGTTCGAAGCTAATAGCTTTATGAGGCTAGAGGTTTTCCAACTTATCCCGACCACTTTATCAGTTAGTTTAACTGTGGCAGTTGCTGGCTTTTTTATGAGATATGCTAGTTCTCCTATAAATACACTTGGCCCAACAAAAAACTTTTTATCATCACGAGCGATGAGCGCTTCGCCATCAATTATAAAATAAAGACGTGCTGGAACTTCCCCCTCAGTGGTAATTTGTTCTTCGCTGGAGCCATCAAACCAATCTGCTATTTTCAATAATTTTTTAAATTCGCCTGGCGAGAGGGTGTTAAAAACCTGATACAATTTTTTCTCTCTTTCGCTCATTACGAACGAAGCTCTATCGGAATAGATTACACCAATCATTAGCAGATTTATAACTACGAAGCTTGAGTTCCAGAGCAACGCACTCCAGAGAGGAGTTTCCATAAAAAAATAGTAAACTATGTAGAAAACAGTGCCTAAAATTATCAAGCCACGAAGTAATATTTGATCTCGAACTAAATATGCAAGGAGAAATAAGAACGCGCCAATGTGAACTAGAATATCTAATGAAAGCACTTCTAACCCCAAATTTATTAAATTTCTAAACTATAATTTTTTGGAACTCTAATAGTGGATCTATTTGTTTGTCCAGAAACTAACGGTTTTTGGGCAAGCAAGAGTTATACATAAAGGAAAGCATTAGAGTCTAATGCGAAAGTTTAGGCACAGAGTGTTAATCATACTGCTTTTCAGATTAGTCATAATACTGCGGAATAGGAAATGTTTTGGGATCAGACGAGGCTACAAAGGCACCGTTGAATCTGCTTGAAAACAAGCTCATTTGGTAAATTTTATTTCCAAATGCATTGCCTCAAAACCTTCGAAGTCTGCACTCCAAACCTGACCAGAAAAGATGGGTTTTGCGTCTGTGAGCGTTCCAGTTGTAACAATATCCCCAGCTATAAGCTCAGCTTCTGTTTCGTACTTTGCAATTCCTTGTTGCAAATACTTCAAGGTAGAAATTGGGCCTTCAAGTACGTTTACGCCTTGGCCTTTATCGTTAGTTTGGCCATCGAGCGATAAATTTACTTTCAATTTGCTCAAACTCTGCGCTAAATTTTCTGGCGGGTCTAATTTTTGACCTATCACCAGTCTTCCATGAAGTCCTCCAGAAGCGATAGTATCACCTAAGGAAAAGTCCCAATTTGGATAAATTGAGTCAACTATTTCAAAGCCTGGAGCTACCCAGCCAACGCACTTTACGATGTCTTCTAAAGTTGATTGTTGGGGCAGGGCTTTACTTAAACCAATAACAATTTCAGGCTCGATGCGAGGCTCACAGAATTTAGAAAGATTAACAACTGTGCGATCGGTAGCAGTATATTCGACTGTTTTGTTGGTCATAGTCGCCCACATCGGCTCATGGACATCATAAATTGGCCAGATCGAACGATTGGTGAAGCCAATTTTGCGGCCTAGTATTTCTCCGCCCCTCATGTCCGCAACCTTTTGGGCTACCGCATAAGCCTCCGCTTGAGAAAGATGTATCCCTCTCTTTGAAAAAGGCTGAATTTGCGTCACTGAACGCGCCGCCTCAAATATCTCAGAGGCGATATTCTGAATTTGCATCGTTCTTTCCCCTATTATTGCTGCCCCGCTAACAACACTTTACCTTTTTTGCGCTTAAATTAAACCCAATTGGTCGCAGAATTCAGAAAAGAGCTGCCAGACACATGAGAACTGGCTCAGATTGCAGGCATGATCTAAATTACTGAGTGCATAAATCTAAGTGCTACCAGCAGTCTGATGCAGCTTCTCATTAGTCTGACAGCACCGGCGGGGTTGATGTGAGGCTACGCATGTGGAGTAGATGTTTTGTATGGAACCTAAGTTCAGCAAGTATAAAAAGTTGATGGAACTGCAGCTAGAAGAGCTTACTGCAGACAATGCGCTGGGCCAGAACGCACAAAAGGCAGTTGAACTAGATCAGCAATCGGTTGGAAGGCCTTCGCGCATGGACGCCCTCCAATCCCAAGCTATGGCACAAGCACATCAGAGACGAAGAGATAGCCTAATGGGATCACTTCAACTAGCGCTTCAAAGGTTAAAGGAAGAAGAGTTCGGTTATTGGCACGAGTGTGGAGATTAGATTGAAGAAGCTCGCCTTTTAGCTAATCCAGTTGTTATAAAATGTATATCCTGATTTAAGGGCTATAGTTCAGGCTAATATTGCTGCTACTCAAGTAGTTTAGTCTGATAGAACCCGCTACACTCCCTTAAATCTAGGCAATACTTAGGTCCATTTTATGAAACTTGTCATTGCCATACTAAGTCCATTTGCAGTCATGCTGAGCAAGGATACTACCAAGAAGGAAATGAACTTTTTCATAGCAGGTTATTTTCCATATAAATCCATTCAATCCCCAGTCCGTCTAGAATGCTTACTTGTTGTCAATTACGACGCTGCGAAACTTTTCTTATAAATTACCCTCAGTAAGTCAGTAAGAAGAATTACCTATTTAGTAAGCAGTGCAGTACTGTCAGCGCCTAGCAACACCACCCAAAGTGAGGTATTATAAAACCATAATTCTTTTATCTCGAGATTTATCAATGAGTAAGCTCTTTCAGCCCATCAATTTTAAGTCCGGTCTTTCCATGAAGAACCGCTTTATGCTGGCACCACTCACTAACACCCAGAGCAATGCCGATGGCGTTTTGTCTGATGACGAATACCGCTGGCTAACTATGCGCGCCGCAGGTGGGTTTGGCCTAACAATGACCTGTGCTGCTCATGTGCAAGCGGTGGGTCAAGGTTTTCCCGGGCAGTTAGGGATTTTTGGTGATCAGCATTTGGAAGGGCTAACCAAGCTGGCCAATGGTATTAAAAGTGCCGAAAGCTTGGGTGTAGTGCAGCTACACCATGCCGGTATGCGCTCACCCGCAGATCTTATAGGCCAATCACCCGTGTGCCCTTCAAACCACGCCGACACTGGCGCAGTGGCCCTAAGTACTCAAGCCGTAGAGCAACTTATCGAAGACTTTATCTGCGCTGCAGAACGGGCAGAAAAGACTGGATTCGAGGGTGTCGAAATTCATGGAGCCCACGGTTACATTCTTGCCCAGTTCCTGAGTGGCACAGTCAACAAGCGTCAGGACCAGTTTGGCGGTAGCATTGAGAACCGCATGCGCCCTATCACAGAGATTATTGATGGTATACGCGCCCGCTGTCGCAAGGATTTTTTACTCGGCCTACGTCTGTCCCCGGAGCGCTTTGATGTGCACCTTCCGGATATTATTGAAGTGGCGCAGGCAGTTCTATACGCCGGTAAAATCGACTTCTTAGATATGTCATTGTGGGATTCCTTTAAAGAACCCGAAGACAAAGCCTTTAAGGGTCGCACTTTACTATCGTACTTCAGTGAACTTGAGAGGGGTGAAGTCGCCCTAGGCATTGCAGGCAAACTGCGCAACCCAGATGAGGTACACCAAGCTATGGAAGCAGATATCGATTTCATTATACTCGGTAGAGCGGCAATTTTGCACCATGACTTCCCGTTACAGATGGAAGCCAACAGCGATTTCACCCCGGTGAGAAACCCTGTATCAGCAGATCATTTGCGGGCCGAGGGCCTGGGTGAAGCATTTATTACTTATATGTCTGGCTGGAAAGGCTTTGTAAGCTAACGCTAAAAGTCATTATTCTCGTCCAACCCATCATTACAATTGGGCTGGCCGACGTATTAATAGGATGCAGTTAAATTGGCCCGATGATGCAACCCCAACCCTCTCTAACCTCTCTTCAAGCTTTCCTGAAAAGATGGTACTGCTAGATTGTAAGACTACAGTCGGCAAGGCAATTTATCACCGGATTATTGAATATGGCATGGTCGAGCAAGACTTCAAGGAACTATCCGAGGTCGGCGTCCAGCTGTTGGGAGCGGTCGTGTTGGGTTCGGTCAAGGATGGTAAGACAGCGTGAGAAATGGTGGATTGGGCGCGTAAATACGGCATGTAAAGCACGATCCACACCGGCGGGCCGTCGATTCCCGAATCGGGATTGATCGATGCGGCAATGGTGTTGGAAACTGGCACGGATGTGGTGGGCCATATCAACGGTGGTTATTCTGCTTTGCCAGATGACCAGATCATCTACATCTGTGAAGGCTGCACCAAGCCGCTTGAGGTTGTCCATAACGGCATGAACGCGCTGCCTTGCTGACGCTAAACACTGCAAGAAAGCTGAAACAGCTGGACCGGCTGATCTTGGGCGCGGATGGTCCGGCGGGGTCGGGGTTCAGCCTTTAGTTATTCTGAGTATGGTGGCCATGTAGTCGAGCCTTGGAAATGTCCCCGCCGAACTGGCATTTTGTTTTGCCAACGGCAACACAGCGAGGCAAAGGGAACTGGATACCGGATTGATCGAGTCAGGCTATTGCGCAGATTTTGTGCTGGTGTATCAGGCGCAGCATACGGCGGGTAAAAATATTCTGGAGTCGGTCTAGTTTTGACAATCTGCCCGGTGTCGGCATGACGATCATCGACGGTGCGGTGCGCTCTGAACGCAGTCGAAATACGCCACCCGCATGAAAAATCTCCGAGATTGTTTATCAAAAGCCCATGAAAACTACTGGTGGGTCGTACTAGGGCAACCTGAAACCGGTGCCAGTCCCGATTGATCGCGCCTGAATTCTTAGGCAATTCTTGATTAGGTAGACCCTATGGGTAAGACTTTCACCCAAGCATTTTATTTTTGAAAAGTTCTTTCAAAACAGGCTGGCCTGACAGTATTTTGTTTTAGCAGACCAATTAATTTTTTAGAATCTCCAGGAAAAGTTCTTTAAAACAGTATATAAGAGGCGCCTCCATTATATTTGAAGTAAAAGGTTGACAAAATTTTGTTGACAAACGTAGTCTAAATTTATTGTCGAGTGTCGCCTTGCGTCAGCAGTAACCTACTATTTTTTTGGGATTTAAATACTAATATTATTAGAAAGGCTCGGCTATGGGTTGGTTTTTGACTTTAATTTTACTAGTCATTGCAGCAGTACTTATCATTCTGTTTTTTAGCCGGTATTATCGTAAGGCAACGAGGGAAATTAGTGTCGTCCGGACCGGTCAGGGTGGCCAAAAAGTTGTACTTGATGGTGGCTGTATAGCCCTGCCTTTCTTGCATAAAGTCGCCGAAGTAAACATGCGCACGTCCAAGCTTGATATTGAGCGGACAGGCCCTAAATCCATCATCACAAAAGATCGCCTGCGCGTAGATGTCGCCGCTGAATTTTATGTGCGGGTACAGGCGAGTGTCCAGGGTGTTGCCACGGCTGCGCAAGCGCTTGCCGGCAAGTCCTTCCGTGCCGCCGATCTCGAAGAGATCCTTGAGGGCAAGCTGGTGGACGCTATGCTGTCAGTGGCTGCACGTTATACCATGGATGATCTTCAAGATAACCGAGCTGCCTACGCCGAGGAAGTCAGCGAAATGCTGGGCGACAATCTTGCACAGAACGGTCTAATGTTAGAGTCTGTGTCTCTGACGCGGATCGACCAGACACCGTTTCACGCGCTAGACGAAAATAACGCATTTAACGCATTGGGCATGCGTCGTTTGGCCGAGATTATTGCGGTCAACAAAAAGGAGCGTGCTGTAATTGAGGCGGACGCTGATGTCTCCGTCCGCCAAAGCCTGCTGGATGCAACCAAGCGCAAACTGACAATCACCCGCGAAGAAGAAGAAGCGATGATTTCCCAACAGCGCGAGATTGAAATAGCGCGCTCGCGATCCGCTGCGGAAACGGCAGAAGAGCAAGCTGTTTCGGAAAAGCGGCGCGAGGAAGCGCGGATTGATCGGGAACGCGTAGTGCGCCTGTCAGAAATAGCGCGCGATACTGAGCTGCGGCGCCAAACCCTCGATTCTGAATTGAATTCAGAAATCAAGAAGTCCGAAAACTTGGTGAAAATGGCTAAAAAACGCGGTGAAGAAGCCATAGCCGAAGCCGAAGCAATCACGGCTAAGGGTGGGGAGGCAGAAGCCGAGGAGCGTGTGGTAACAATTCGTGAAACTGCGGCCGCTGAGCGCGACAAGTCGCTTGCGTTAATTCGTGCGGCTGAGCAAGTTGAAGTCGACAATACCCGCGTGAAATCAGAAGCCGCCACCATCACATCAATTGCGGTAGCGCAGGCCAAAGCTACGCATGACCGTGCTGAGGCGGACCGTGACCGGATGCTTGCAGAAGCAACGGGCAGCGCGGCTATCATCGCGGCACAGAATACTCATAGCCCTGAGGTGATTGCCATGAAGCTGGAGGAAGTGCGCCTGCAAACCTTACCTCAAGTGGTCGAACGCATGATGAAACCGGCCGAAAAGATTGAGAGCATCCGCATTAACCAGATGACGGGTTTTGGTGGCGCATCTGGCGGCGTCAGTGAGGGCGGCGATAAGTCAACGATCAATCAAGTTGTTGATTCTGTCCTCAGCATGGCGCTGCAATTACCTGCTGTTCAAAAGCTTGGCGAAGAGGTTGGTATGAATATCGGTGATGGGGTGCGCGGCATTTCCAATTCGCTGAACAGAAATTTAGCCGGGGATACACCGGATACATCGTCTGATGATACATCATCGGACACAAAAGGCTGACGCTCAGCGGCGTTTATCTATCATCAAAAGGAGACACAAAATGACACTTTCTCGCAGACATTTCGTTATGGGCTCGACCGCAATGGCCCTCGCGGCACCGGCAACCATCGGACGTGCAGCATCGGATAACCTTAAATTTGCTTCCATTCTGGACCTCTCGGGTGGCCTCGACATCTACGGCGCGCCAATGGCTGAAACCACCAAAATGGCAATCGAAGATATCAACGCGGCTGGCGGTCTTTTGGGTCGTGAAGTTGAGCTGAAGATGTATGACGCGCAGTCCACCATCCAGTTTTATACCCAATACGCAACACAAGCTGCCGCCGGTGACAAGGCCGATACGGTGCATGGGGGGATCACATCAGCCTCCCGTGAGGCTATCCGTCCTACGCTTGCCCGCTTTAAGACGCTCTATTTTTACAACACCCAGTACGAGGGCGGTGTGTGCGATTATAACAACTTCTGCACTGGCTCCACGCCCGCGCAGACCGTTGCCAAAATTGTGCCTTATGCCATGAAGAAATGGGGCAAGAAGGTCTATATTGTTGCGGCTGATTATAACTACGGTCAGATCACCGCACAGTGGATGCAGAAGTTTGTCGGAGAAAATGGTGGAGAGACACTGGATGTCGAATTTTTTCCGCTGGATGTAACGAACTTTGGCCCCACCATCAACAAGATCCAGACGGCAAAGCCTGATTTGGTAATCTCAGCTCTGGTCGGTGGAGCGCACGTGTCTTTCTACCGCCAGTACGCGGCGGCAGGAATGATGAAAGAGATCCCGATTGCGTCTACCACCTTTGGGGTGGGTAACGAGCAAACGCTGATTTCAGCTGAAGAGGGCAATGGTATGCTAGCCTCTTATGGTTACTTCGAAGGCATAGATAACCCAGAAAACAAGGCGTTTCTTGGACGACTTGAAGCCAAACTTGGCGCAGATCGTCCAGTTATGAACGAACTGGCAATTAGGTCCTATGAGGGTGCGATGATGTGGGCTGAGGCGGTAAAAGCTGCCGGAACAGCCGACCGTGAACCTGTCATCGAGGCGCTGCGTTCGGGTATGAGTTATCAAGGACCATCGGGGACGGTGAATATTGATGCGCAGACCAACCATTGTTCAATGAATGTCTATATTGGAGAATTGGAAAACCAAACATGGAACATAAAGGAATCCTTCGATAATCAGCCGCCTGCCGATACGCAGCTGGTATGTGATTTGAATGAGAATCCGAACCAATCAACCTTCCTGTTTGAAAACGGTCTTGCCGCAGCTGGTATCAATTAAAAGCCTTGGCCCGGTTTGCGCCGGGCCATCTTCCCACGCTCATTAACCCCCGTAGGAGATTGACTTGGATTTGGTCGTCGCAATCATATTTCAGCTGGTTTACGGTATCGCGAACCTCGCGCTTATCAGCCTTGGGCTGGCGATTATCTTTGGCATGATGCGGGTGATCAACCTTGCCCATGGCGAGTTTCTGATGTTGGGCGGCTATACTGTGGTTGTGGCCACAAACGCGGGTGTTAACATCTGGATCGCGATGCTGATCCTCGCCCCACTAGTTGTCGGCATCATTGGTGTCATTGTTGAGCGGGTGCTGATCCGGTGGCTCTATGGCAGAATGGTAGACACACTGTTGGCCACTTGGGGTCTGTCGCTTTTGCTGATCGGTCTTGTGACCTCGATCTTTGGCGCGTCAACTGCCACAACTATCTCTCCGCCGCTGGGCATCATTCGGATCGGGGATTACTCAGCCTCCGGGTATGAGCTGTTCTTGATTGGTGTGACGATTATTCTATTCATTGCTGTCTTTGCAACGCTGAAACTAACCCGGCTGGGTTTGGTTGCACGTGGGACCATGCAAAACCCTGAGATGTCCTCAGCGCTAGGAGTTTCGACCACACGCATCTATATGATTACCTTTGGGCTGGGCGCCGGCGTTACTGGATTGGCTGGCGGATTGCTTGCGCCAGTTACAGGGGTGCTGCCCACCATTGGGGCAACGTATATCGCAAAGGCCTTTATTACCGTGATTTCTGGTGGTTCTGCTATTCTTGCGGGAACCGCCACTGGATCGATCCTGCTGGGCGGCATCAACGGCATCTTTGCATTTATAACTGGCCCCACAATTGGTGAGGTCGCACTTCTTGTGGCAGCCATAGTTCTTCTGCGCCTGATGCCACGAGGGATCACGGGGCGGTTTTTCCGGAAATTCTTATGAACGGTGGCAATACTCTAAAGGCGATGCGACCCGTGATCATCTTTGCGCTGATCGGCATAATCTTCATGTTTTTGGCACCTTACGTGTTGCAACTCTTCACGATCATCAACCTGACGACGGCCATTGCGCTGGCCGTTCTGGCGCTCAGCCTTGCATTAGTCTGGGGTTTCGGGGGGATCTTGTGTTTTGGGCAGGTCGCATTTTTTGGGCTGGGGGCCTACGCCTATACTATTGGGGCGATCAACTTTGGCGGGTCCACTTGGGCGATTCTTGTCTCGATCATGGTGTCGGCCGCGTTTGCAGCACTTCTGGGGTATTTTGTATTCTTTGGAAGGGTATCGGATGTCTACCTCGGGGTGATTACCCTAACGGTCACGCTGATATTTTTTTCTCTGATCCGGCGCACCTCGGGGCCAGAGTATAAGATCGGTAATGCCCAGATAGGCGGGTTCAACGGTGTTACATCACCGCCTTTGAACCTGCCATGGGATACGTCGGCGTTTCTGTTTCCCGAACAGGTGTTTTATGTCGCCATGGCAGCGTTGATAATCTGCTATTTGTTTTGTGGCTGGCTGGTCACCACGCACTTTGGCCGGGTTTGCGTCGGCATTCGCGAGAATGAATTGCGTTCGGAATTACTGGGATACGACTCGCGCCTTTACAAGCTGGGGATCTTTACCATTTCTGCCGGAATTGCAGCAGTTGGCGGGGTTCTTTTTTGCAATGGTGTAGGGCGAATTACGCCGGATGTGTTCAACCTCTATAATGCCGCACTGACCATCATCTGGGTCATCGTTGGTGGCCGTGGTACGCTTATCGGGCCCATCGCTGCAACCTTTGGATTGTTCTATCTTACCTCTGCTCTGGGCGGGCAGTCGGTACTGAACAATAACCTTGTACTGGGCGCCATCCTGATCTTCTTTGTTCTGCTGGTGCCCAAAGGCGTTGCACCCACAATCACAGACTGGTTTGTAGGCCGGCGGAAACCCCGCCGGGCAAGCCGCCGCCGTCGCCGCGCTGGCCTGCGCGATAAGGTAAAAGAAGTATGAAGTCTGATCGCGATAGACGTGATGTGATCGTTGAAACACGTAATCTATCCATGCATTTCGGTGGTGTGCGCGCGGTGGAGCAGGTGGATTTTACGCTGTTTGATAAAGAACTACGTTGTCTGATCGGCCCCAATGGTGCAGGAAAATCGACCTTCTTTAAATGTCTCACTGGTCAACTTACCCCAACCTCGGGAGAGGTACTTATCCGAGGCCAGCAGACTACTGGTGCTGAGCCGCATGAGGTTGCAAGCCTTGGCGTTGGGATTAAAACACAGGTGCCCAATGTCTTTGACGGACTGTCGGTGGATGAAAACATTTGGCTGTCTGCACGGCGCTGGCATAAGGCCAAGCGCGCGCGTACGATCACGGCTGAGACGATAGAGCGGCTGAAGCTGGGCGATATCCGGCGTGAAATGGTCGGCCGCCTGGCCCATGGTCAGCGCCAATGGGTTGAGCTGGGCATGGTTGTTGCCGCAGAACCTTGGCTGGTGCTGTTGGATGAACCCGCGGCTGGGATGACGCACGAAGAAACAGCACGCACTGCAGAACTGATCAAAGAGATTAATACCCAAGCTGCCTTGATTGTGGTCGAGCATGACATGCAGTTCATTCGCATGATCTCGCAGCAAGTCACCGTGTTTCACGAAGGACAGATTTTGATGGAAGATACGATGGAGGCGATCTCAAACGACAAACGGGCCCGCGAAGTTTATCTGGGAAATCGGGCATGAGCGCGCTGTTGAAAGTACAGGGTCTGTCGGCCAGTTATGGTAGGGTGCCGGTTTTGCATGGGATCAATCTTGATGTGAACGAGGGTGAAATCTTGGGTGTGCTAGGCCATAATGGCATGGGAAAGACCACGTTGCTTAAGACCTTGATGGGGATAATTCCCGCCACCTCTGGCCAGATGATTTTTGACGGTGAGGACCTGACCCGCTTGAAGTCATCAGGGCGGGGGCGTCTGGGAATCGGTTATGTGCCACAGGGACGTGGCATTTTTCCGACCCTAAGCGTTCAGGACAATCTGCGCATGGGCGTTGCCGCACATGACATGGACGAAACTGATGCGGTTGAGCGTGTTCTAGCTGATTTTCCGCGCCTTGAACGCCTACTGGATAGGGACGGCGGCGCGCTGTCGGGTGGTGAACAACAGCTTTTGGCGTTGGCGCGGTGCCTGATTTCTGAGCCTGAACTAATCTTGTTGGACGAGCCTACTGAAGGCATCCAACCGTCGATCATCGATGAGATCATTGAACTGCTTCAGCAGCTAAACAAACGGACGGGTATTTCGATCGTGTTGGTTGAGCAAAGTCTCGATTTCATCACTGCGCTGTCTGATAGGGTTATGCTGATCCAAAAAGGCTCTATCACCGGTGAAATTTCTGGATCAGAGGCTTCTAATCCCGCACTTATCGAAGAATTTACCGGCTTTGGATCTTCGGGCGGGGCGGCAAAGCCCGCATCGACCTCTGCGACAGTTGCCACATCTGCCAAAGGTGTGCAGGCTAATGGTACCCCGGCATCTGCTCCGCATAGCGCCCCACAATACTCACCTGCGCCGTTGCAACCCAGCGCTACCCCTCCTCTTATAGAAAGGATGTCCTATATGACTGTCCAACGCCCCACCCTTAATCAGATGCAAGACGTAGTCACCGAATTGGGGATGAGTATGTCGGACCCTCGCATCATGGAGTTCATGGATGTGATGCAAGGCACGCTGGATGCCTATGACGTGGTTGATAGCTTACCTGATTATCTTCCACCGGTACTCTATCCGCGGACTGCGGGGTATCGCCCGACCGCCGAAGAAAACCCAATGAACGCTTGGTACGTAAAGACCGAAATTAAGGGCGCACCGCGCGGCCCGTTGCTGGGCCGTAGCGTCGCGTTGAAGGACAACGTCTGTTTGGCTGGTGTGCCAATGATGAACGGTGCAGCAACCCTCAAGGGCTATACGCCTGATCTGGATGCTACTGTTGTCACGCGCCTGTTGGATGCAGGTGCTACAATCGCAGGCAAGGCGCATTGCGAATACTTCTGTCTTTCTGGTGGCTCGCACACCAATTCCACAGGCCCAGTCCACAACCCTCACAGGCATGGGTATTCTGCGGGAGGTTCTTCGTCCGGTTCTGGCGCGCTCGTGGGGTCAGGCCAAATTGACATGGCGATTGGGGGAGACCAGGGCGGATCGATCCGAATGCCAGCGTCTTTCTGCGGCTGCTATGGCATGAAGCCGACGCATGGGCTAGTCCCGTATTCGGGCATTATGCCGATTGAAAACACTATCGACCACACGGGACCAATGACCCAGAATGTGATGGATAATGCGCTGATGCTGGAAGTGATTGCAGGGGCCGATGGCCTTGATCCTCGGCAGTACGACGTCAAGACGGACCGATATACCGCTGCGGTTGGGCGTGGCGTATCTGGCCTGCGGATTGGTGTGATCAAAGAAGGTTACGAACAGCCGGGTGCCGAAGCTGACGTCAACGACAAGGTGCGCGCGGCCGCTGAAACCCTGCGCGGGTTGGGTGCCACAGTGGATGAAATTTCTGTGCCTTGGCATATGCATGGCACTGCCATTTGGACACCCATTGCGTTGGAAGGTCTGACCCAGCAGATGATGCTGGGAAACGGAATGGGGACAGGCTGGGAGGGGCTGTATACAACGTCCCTTCTGGAGTATCATTCCAACTGGCGAACGCGGGCGGATGAGTTGAGCGAAACGCTTAAGCTCTCCATGCTGGTAGGCCAATACCACCTTAAACATACCCGTGGGCGGTATTATGCGAAAGCGCAGAACCTGTCGCGGCAATTGCGCGAAGAGTTCAACAAGGTATTTGCCTCTTACGATCTGTTGCTCACGCCTACCACAGCGATGAAAGCACCGCCTATTCCACCTGCGGATGCCTCGCTTGAGCTATGGTGCCAACGAGCATTTGAGATGATTACCAATACCGCGCCCTTCGATGTCACGGGTCATCCTGCGATGTCAGTGCCATGTGGCATGTCTGACGGGTTGCCTGTCGGCCTTCAGATAATAGGACGGCGCTATGACGAAAGCACAATCTACCGTGCCGCATCTGCGTTCGAGCAAGCAGGTGATTGGCGCGATATGTAGACCTGAGAGGCAAAATGACACTTCCAATTAATGGTCTGAGCCATGTCAAAGGCAGCACGGCGCGTCCGTTGATCGACGCGACGATCCCTAGCTTTATGGCTGAGGTGTGTAAGCGATATGGGGCCCGCACAGCAACAGTGTTCCGCCATACATCAGAACGCTGGAAGTATCACGATCTGATGCGCCGGGTGGATCGGCTGGCGGCAGGACTGTTGTCAATTGGTGTCTACAAAGGGGATCGCGTTGGTATCTGGTCTCCCAACCGGCCCGAGTGGGTCTTGACACAATTTGCGACGGCGCGGATTGGTGCGATCTTGGTCAATATCAATCCATCCTATCAAACGAGCGAGCTGGAATATGCTCTCGGCCATGCGGGTGTCAGTACGCTGATCGCGGCCCCGCAGTTTCGAGGCTCTGATTATCTGGAAATGTTGCGAGCACTTGCGCCGGAATTGGCCTCTGCGCGTCCCGGCCAACTCCGCGCGAAAAAATTGCCTGACCTGAAGCGGGTCATCCAACTGGGTCCTGACCCAATGCACGGTGTAATGTCTTTTGATGAAGTAATGGATCGCGGTGGTGATGCAGCAAAATCCCGGTTGGATGGCATCACCGCGTCACTTAGCCCAGATGACGCGATCAACATTCAGTTTACTTCTGGCACCACGGGTCGACCCAAGGGCGCGACGCTTAGCCATCGAAGTATAATTAATAACGGAATTTCTACCGCGCGTGCGATGCATCTCACACCAGATGATGCTTTGTGTATCCCGGTGCCGCTGTATCACTGCTTTGGCATGGTTCTGGGCAATCTGGCAGCTGTTTCTTATGGCGCCAAGATGGTTTTCCCCGGCGAAGGGTTTGATCCGCTGGCGACACTAGAGGCGGTGCAGGCGGAGGGGTGCACCGCCCTGCATGGCGTGCCAACGATGTTCGCCGCCATGCTGGATCATCCAGAGTTTGCTCGATTTGATCTGCGCACCCTTCGCACGGGGATCATGGCAGGTTCGCTTTGTCCGGCGACCTTGATGACCCGTGTGATGGAAGACATGCACTGCAGCGACATCACTATTGCGTATGGCATGACCGAGACAAGCCCAGTTTCCTTTCAATCTGACCCGGATGATCCGCCAGCGCGACGTGCCAGTACCGTGGGGCGTATTCAGCCGCACGTGGAATGTCGCGTGATTAATAAAGAAGGAAAAACCTTACCCTTTGGGCAAAAGGGCCAGCTGCTGACCCGTGGATATCTGGTGATGAAGGGCTATTGGAACGACCCCGAATTTACCTCCGACGCCATCCGTGACGGATGGATGCATACTGGTGATCTGGCAACGATTGACGCTGAAGGATATTGTCAGATCACAGGGCGGGAAGGAGATATGCTGATCCGAGGCGGTGAAAATGTCTATCCAGTTGAGGTCGAAGATTTGTTGGTCACCCATCCTGACATCACAGAGGCTCAGGTATTTGGCCTACCCGACGCACGGCTGGGCGAGGAAGTTGGGGCTTGGATTATTCTACGCCCGGACGCATCCCTAACGGTGGATGCGCTTTGGGATTGGTGCAAAAAAAAGATCGCACCCTTCAAGGTGCCGCGCCACATCCGCTTTTCTGATGACATGCCGCTGACGGCCACTGGCAAACCACAGAAATTCAAAATGCGGGATAAAATGTGCAAAGAATTGGGGATTGCACTTCCGTCCTAATATCAAAAAGGAAATTACATATGTACACCCTGACTGCCATAATCCGCGCCCATAAAGGGTCTGAGGCCCTAGTACACGCTGAGCTGCTGAAGGTCGGCGCGTATGCCAGGGAATATGAGCCAGATACGATTGGGTACTTCGTAGCGCAAGACCTTGAAGACCCTTGCGTCTTCACCACCTACGAACGGTTCACCGACAAAGCCGCGATGGAGTGGCACAACAACGGTGCCGGTTCACAAAGTTTTTTTGCTGCTACAAACAATTTTCTTGATGGGGAAGTGATTGTCGTGATGGCCAAAGAAGTCTGGCCCTAGGGCTACAATTGCACACCTTTAGTCAACGCGCCGTCTATCACCAGATTGGTGCCAGTGGTAAAGCTTGAAGCAGGACTAGACAAGAAAACTACGCCCCGCGCGATTTCTTCTGGTTTTGCCATTCGACCCATCGGGTTCATGCCCAAAGCTTCGGCAAACAACGCGCTGTTGTTCTGTTTAATATTCTCCCAGATGCCGCCTTCAAAGTAGGTATTCCCCGGCGACACTGTATTAGCGCGGATACTTTTAGGCGCAAGCTTCATGGCCTGTCCTTGAGCGTAGTGCACCAATGCTGCCTTGAATGCGCCGTAAGCCGGTCCCGTAAAATCAATCTCGCGCCCCGATACAGAAGAAATCAACGTGATTGATGCTGCCTTGGATTTTTCCAGAAACGGCATAGCAGCATTTACCAGACGTACCGAATGCATCATGTCGATGCCAAATCCGGCCTCCCAAGCTGCTTCATCATCCCCCACGGCAAGGGCGGAAACATTGCCGACAATTATATCGATTCCTCCCAACGTCGCCGCAGAATCTTTGACCCATGATGTCAGGGCATGTTTGTTCGCAACATCAACGCCGCGCCCGATGGCTTTGACTCCATGGGCTTTCAAGGCCTCTATTGTTTGTGTTACACCATTGCTGTCTCTCGCGCAGATTGCGATGTTTGCGCCTTCGGCAGCAAAAATTTCAGCACATTGTCGGCCAATCCCTTTGGTGGCTCCTGTGATAAGTACATTAAGCCCGTTAAGCCCTAGATCCATGATACTACACCCTTATTGTTTAATATATTCTTTAAGAATAGAAGCGCCCAATGTGTATTTTGGATCTACCATATTTCCGACGCGCATCCGCCCCGCTTGCGAGGCAAGGAAGTAGGCCTCTGCTTCTTCAAAACCGTAATCCTCCACCAACCAGCGGATTAGATCGCGGTAAGCCATACGCGCGGCGTCCTCCATCGGGCGGGCACTGCCAAGTGACATTATGAAATCCTTGGTTTCGATCCGTACGCCAGGGATGTACCACCCTTTAATCAGGTCAATCTGCACGGTCACTGTTGCGGGTATTTCGACTGCCACACCGCACAATTCACCATCACCCTGGCGGCCGTGACAATCACCAATGAAGAAATGCGCATCCTTGCGCTGTACCGGGAAGTATATGATAGCACCTGGCGCCACATCAGGGCAATCCATGTTGCCACCCCAGTAATCGGGTTGCAGTGAACTGACTGCTTCAATCTCGGGGCTGACGCCCATGGTCCCAACAAAGGGTTCATAGGGCAGCGTCACACGCTCAGAGAATTTAACGCCACCTTCGGGTGTGACTTCCATCTTTTTGACGCGCTCTCGGATTGGTGTATTTAACATCAGATTACTGTCCGCTACTAGCGCGCCGAAGCTAGGGATTAGTGCGGTTGTGCCGGCTGGTTGTGGGCCGCGTGGCAACAGCGAATGAATATAAACGGCCAGCACATCGCCTTTTTCCGCGCCTTCAACAGCGATGGGGCCGTTCTGAGGATTAACGAAGGGCATTTTGAGCACTTGGGAGGGCAAGTCGTCTTCGGTCTTGATTGCCCCGGCAAAAGCATCCAGCGTTTCCACCTCAACCACATCCCCTGGTGTGATCCGCATCACAGGTTTGGCGTAGGGGCCGTAGACATAATGGAATTCGCCCTGATCCTCTTCACTAAGTCGATGTTTTACACCAGCTTGCCCCTTGGCCACCGCGTTTATGGCCATGATTGAATTGTCGGTCCATTCCATACTTTTCTCCCCGTTCTGAAGTGTTAGTCTATATTAGGATGGAGCGTGTGCCAGTTGGTCACGCTTTGATAGGCAGCAGCGATCTGGACTATTGAGCTTTCACCCAGATGGGGCCCTACAATCTGCATGCTATGGGGCATGTCCGCCGTGTCAATCCCATTAGGCAGGGTGATCGTTGGGTTGCCGGAAAAATCAAATGGCGCGGTGAAGCGCAGAATAGCATGCAGCACTTTGGGATCAGAGCCATAGTCGGTCATTTTGGCAAGGCTTGGCGTCAGTTTGGGCATTGTAGGACAAAGCATGCAATCGACCTCGCTAAATATCGTGGAAAGTGCTGATGTAAATAAGACGCGTAGATGGTGGCCGCGTGCGGCCTTCATGCCTGTCGTTGCATGCCCTTCATCAATAAGCTGCGCTAGATCTGGGCCATATTCATCCGCGCGTGCGGGATAAGTGTCTTGGTGAGCGACTGCCGTTTCGATGGCGCACATCATGTTCCATGCCTGGACCAGATCGTCGTAGTCCGGCATTCGTACCTCTACTATGCGCGCGCCAAGGCCTTCAAGCACAGCGATGGCTTTTTCCAGTGCTGTAGCAATCTGAAGATCCGTGCCATCGAAGGAATAGGATCTATCAATGCCAATCCGCATGTCTCGAATGCTTTTACCAACCTCGGAGGAATATTCGGGCACAGGCGTGTCAATTGAGGTCGGATCATGTGCATCCCACCCGGCAATCACCTGAAGAATAGCGGCACAATCTGCGGCTGATCGTGCCATAGGTCCAATGTGATCAAGCGAGCTTGCGAGCGGGAATACACCGTGGCGGCTGACCCGGCCCCACGTTGGTTTGATCCCAGTAAGGCCGCAGGTGGCACAGGGATACCGAATTGATCCGCCCGTATCGCTTCCCAATGACGCAAAGCAAAGACCCGCGGAGGTTGCCACGCCGGATCCGCTTGATGAGGAGCCCACCCAATAGTTACTGTTCCAAGGGTTCACGGGGACGGGGATGGTTGGATGATGACCAGTATAGGCCCCCTCTGTCATCGACAGCTTACCCAGGATCACGGCACCAGCGCTCTCAAGCCGATCAACAACTGTGGCGTTATGGGGTGCCATGAAACTTTTATAGATGGTCGTGCCAGCACGGGTTGGGGCATAGGTCGTAAAACACAGGTCTTTTACCGCGATGGGAACGCCATGAAGTGGTCCCTTGTAGATGCCTGCGGCTACCTCAGTGTCTACTGCCTGCGCCTTTTCCAAGGCGCGATCCCCACAGACGTGAATGTAGCTTTTAAATTGTTCATCTACACTGGCAATCCGGTTCAGCATATAACCAGTGATTTCGACAGAGGTTGCCTGACCTTGTCGGATCATTTGTCCTACTTCGATCAGGTTTTTGAAATGTAACGGGTGTGACCTCATTTGTGGCTCCATCAACGGACATTGAATGCAAAACCCTTTCCATAAATAAACCATTCTTGTAGATTAAAAGCAACTATCGGTTTATATTTCTTCACGACTTGATCACAGATAGACTGAATGAAGTTATATTATGAACCAAGAGCGAGTCCTGAGTTATGCCTCTAGGGCTTCACTTTCTGGCCAGCCTTGAAATTACTACTTTAGAACTTTTTATTTTGTAGACTGCTTACAGAAGCATCTTCTGTTTTATCTGCACGGTTTCTGGAATTTTGCGCGGAACCCATAACACAGTTTCTTATTTGTGATGTGCCGTATTTAGATCCAAAAGTTGTACACTTTTTAAAAATAAGTACCAATTATCCTGTGATAAAGCCCTATTCCACTAAATTGGACTCCCTTTTGCTCCAAATGATCCAATGGCTCTGGCGTACAAGAGTTAGGCGCGGCGAGCCCGGGGATGTCTATATGCCTTGAAAGAAGATGCGCCGGATCATCGCAGATTATACGCATTATAACTGTAAATAATGAATGTTTCGGGCGAGGACATTGACCCTCGATCTTAATAGGCATCCAAACCAAAAGCCTTAACAATAGCAGCACCAAAGACCCCTTTGTTGAAGTCCTTGGATTAACCAAGCTACCGGGGGTGTCATTTGCCCTCCATGGGATCCATTTTAGGTCTATCGCCTCCAACAGCTTTGGACGTTTTTTGTTTTTACCACTCTCAACCTCAACCAGTTCTTCTATAAGGTTCCACTCACGACCGTTGAGATAATCCTCAACAGCTCTGGGTTGTGCTTCCAGCCCTAGCCCAGACTGCCCCTGCTTCTACGTTGATACCTTCAAGTAGCTTACGAAACTTCCCTGTGCCATTGTCAAAACGAAGTGCAGCAGAATAAACCAAAGTTGGCATAGATTACCCAGCCCAACCCCAAAAAAATAATAACGGTAGCTACCCTATCGATTAATTTCTTATTTTTCATTACTGTTAAATCTCATCATATAAACGATTGATATTGCGTAACGCCAATAAGTATCGACCGTCAACTGTGGGAGGGTGGGATTACTAGGTTGTTACTGTACAGTCTGATAATATAGATAATATTTCACTGGACTTGAAAGGAACGCCAAATGAACGCAGAACAAGATAGAGCTAATCGTATTGGCTTATTTAATATGTTAATGAGAGATATCCTCTGGATGGTAACCATAGGTATGGCCACTCATGTAGCCATCATCACTTTAATCTCGTTAGGCTTAGCTAATGCTAGCCTTCCTTTAACAGTTCTAACAATCTTCGTTACTTTGCTTACCATCGCTGGTGGGCTTGATAAGATGGACAACATGATAGCTAACGTTGCAGACACACCAAATAGTGAAAAAGACCTTCACGTAACTAAGTATGGAAACATGGTTCAGTGGGGTATGTTTAAGTCACTTATAGCAGGTGGTTTTGGGCTAACAGCGGTAGCAGAACTTTATATGATGTGGTTCGCTTAACTGCAGACTGAAAGCATCAGGGCCTATTTGATTTGAAGAAGAAAAACTTTGGACTGGCATAGAAGTACCGTCGAGTTATCTGACACATCAGACCACTTGGGAGTATGCTTTGCCAGTACCAACTACACAACTTAGAAGTATAATTAGTTAGCTGTAACTTAAGTTATTTACTTATATCATTACTCTAAGAGCTACTACTTTGTCATTATAATCTTAAATGGGTAACTTAAGTACCCCTCTCCTATTACTAGGACAAGTAAAGATTGTCGTACCCACACTGGCATCTCCTCCCACGATCATGTCGTTGATCCTATAGGTGACGTCAGAGGTACATACCGAGCAAGCAAGGGTATTAGGATTATGTGTTGGCTCACATGTAGACCGAAAGCTAAATGAAATAGGCTAAATATTTAGCATCAAGACGTGTTTAAATGGCCAATTTTTAAACATTACCCATGCACTAAGCGCATGACGGCAAATTGTCTGGCTGCGGCAGGCAAACAGCACCTACCACGTCTCTCCAAACGGTCGGATATCAAGTTCAAAGGTCCAACCGTCCCGACTTTGATGGTGCAGGTCCCAATAAGCTTTCGTAAAGTTGCCATCGTGCATTGTGCAGCATTAGTCACTTCCAGTGGACTGACCTTAGCAGTCGAGAGCTTCTAATATTTGGCTATGAAAGCGGTGAAGCCCGGATTCTGTGAACCATGATTCAGCCGGGTCGGCAACATACCGGCCCTGATCATACCCAAGACTTTCAAGGCCTCGTTGGACGCTTTCCACCAAGGTAATATCCTCCCGATTGAACATTTCGGCGAATAACGATTTGACGGCTTCAAGATTTGGACTCTCCTCGCCAATTGGGCTGTAGATATCTGCGTGCTCAAGCGAACGCCCCGGACCATTGGGTGATATGCGAAGCACAATTAACTGGGGACTTCCTGGCAGGCTGAGCAGGCAAAGATTGGGCCAAAGAAACCAGGTAATATACGGCTCGCCACCTTTCGTTCCAAGTTTTTCAAATCCGGCTCGGGCGGTTTTTTGGTAGCATCCAAAATGCTTACCAATTAGCGACGATCCGCCTTTCTCGCTATAGAGCGTGGCGAGAGTTGGGTGGGCGATCGGGATGTGGTAGCCCTCAGAAAAATTGTCTACAACCACTTTCCAGTTTGCAGCAACGTCGAAGTCGAACCGATGCTTAGTCGCATATTTTGGCATGTCCGGTAGGTGAGCGAGAATTGTCTCCTCAAAATCTGGCAGGTCGCCGTCCGCCGGAGTTGCCTCCGGATCGAAATTGACAAATAACAACCCGGCAACCATGGCGAGCTGGACGGGTTTGAGAGAAAACTCTCCTAGGTCGAAATTGGGAATGTCGCGCGTCATGCGCGCCGCAAGCAAAGCCCCGTCGAGCCCGTAACACCAGGCGTGATACGGGCAGACTATTCGGTTCTTAATTAGGCCACGCCCGGACAATAACGCATGGCCCCGATGCTGGCATACGTTGAAAAAGGCACGCAGTTCATTATCCTGTGACCGCACGATCAAGATGGGTTGTCCTGCCAATTCCTCTGTCAAATAGCTGCCAACGTCAGGCAAGTCGGACATGTGACCCGCATAGAGCCAGGAACACTGAAAAATTGCGCGCATTTCCTGATGATGGATACTCGGTTCGGTGTAATAGCGCGACGGCAGCGTGAATGATTCTTGCGCGCAATCTGAAAACGCACCCTTTTCGCCAGTGACAAAATCGCCGACCATTTCCTTCTCCACTTTATTAGGATTAGCGATAGACTCATTATGTCCAACCGTGGAGCTGCAGTTTCATTCGGTCAATCTCTTTTCGCAATCAACAGCCCAGTGCGGAAATCGGTGCTCTATGCAGCGAATGTCTGTGTCCCACCAATTGCTGTGTTGTCAGGCCACTTATTCAAAGGAGAAGTATGGACTTCAAATTTATAATTAGGTTGGTTTCAATTTGACGCAGCACACCGAACCCTGGGCTGTACTGCCCGGGGTCCGTTATGACTTAATTTGTGTGGGCATTTTATGCGTATGATTTTGTCGGGCTCTTTATTGCAATACTAGCATCCTGGAACATTTTAGAGTTGCTGCTTCATGCGCCTGATTTATGAGGTTCAGAAAACGCTCATCAGTAACCATTTTATCGACTGAGCTTCCCCAATGTACCATTGAGTCAAAGCGGTACACTACCCGAAGCATCTCATGGTCATCTTTCATCACTGGGATACCGATACCTACTTCAACGTCTAACTGATCCATCAGTTCCTGAAGTTTCGGCGCCAGCTCCAGAGCCTTGGCCACAGCGCTACGAGCTGCGAAGTAATCGCGGTGAACTACGACTGGTTTATTTCCTTTGGGAGCACCAAATACCATTCGACCAATCCAGGGACCAACTACATCTCCTGCTGGATCCTCTGCTCGCATTTGCATAACTTTTTGATAGGCTTCGTCTGCGCCGTAGGATTGAAATGACTTGGCACCGTCTTCAAGACTGCTGTACCAGTTCTGCAAATCATAACGGCCGGCACCTTCCCCCGCTACAACTTTGTATAATGCGGATTTAGCTCCATGCTTACTCATTATGCCTGATAATGACTTCATGCGCTCTTTAAGCACACTTTCCTTACCGGCATGGGGTGTAACTTCTCTTATAGATACATATGACATTTACTTGGTCCTCTTTTGAAGTTTATGGAACTATAATGCAAAGTTCGTCAGATTTAGTCTAGTATAGAATCTGTAGTGGTTTTTTTTGCGAGGAGCTCGTAGCTACCAAATGGTATACTTGAAGGTGCCTCTGACCCATGCAAAAATGGCACATAAATAGGATATTGATCGATGACAATTACCCTGGTTAAGACCCTTATATCTAGAGCCAAGGAACAGATTGAAACTCTTATGCAAGAAGACGCCGAAGCACAGGTTGCCGCGGGCTCTGCGCAATTTGTAGATATTCGTGACATCCGTGAATTGAAACGAGAGAGCCGCATTCCCGGCGCCATGCATGCCCTGCGCGGTATGCTGGAATTCTGGGTAGATCCTGCTAGCCCCTATCACAAACCTGAATTTATCACCGACAAAAAGTTTGTGTTGTTTTGTGCCGGCGCCTGGCGATCTGCCCTAGCAGTCAAAATCTTACAGGACATGGGCTTTGAGACCATTGCCGAAATGGAGGGCGGGTTCGTTGCGTGAAAAAAACGCGGTGCGGTGATTGAAGAACAAACAGAGGAAATAAAGTAACATGATCGATCTCTATACGTCTCCCACACCAAATGGCTGGAAAGCGGCTATGGTTCTCGAAGAGTTAGAATTGCCATACAACGTCAACTACGTCGACCTTGCAGCGGGGGATCAACATACGCCTGAATTTTTAGCGATGAACCTTAACGGGCGCATTCCAGTGATCGTCGATCATGATGCGGACGATCTGATTGTCTTCGATTCAAACGCTATTCTGTTCTATCTCGCCGAGAAGACTGGCAAGCTGTTCCCCAAGGATGGAGCCGCGCGGCACGACGTCATACAATGGTTGATGTTCCAGGCCAGCGGGATTGGCCCGATGCAGGGTCAGGCTGTCGCGTTTGAACGCTACTTCCCCGAAGACGTGCCCGCCGCACGGAAACGGTATCACAATGAAACACGACGGCTTTATGCTGTGCTGGACACACGATTGGCAGATCGCGAATGGCTTGCTGGCGATTTCTCGATTGCTGATATCTCAAACTGGTCGTGGATACGCAGCCACCGTTGGGCGCGTGTGCCAACCGAAAGTTTGCCGCATCTGGAACGCTGGATGGAGCAACTACGCGGGCGACCTGCCTGCGAGCGTGGGCTGAATATCCCCCCCACACCAGGTCGAGCGGATGCCGTCAAATCCCTTGGCAGCGCGATGACAACGACATGAGCAGCGACCAGCCAGAGATCGCCATCAATGGAATGGCGCACGTGATTTTGACGGTCAGTCAGTTTGATAAAGCCCGCGCGTTTTATTCAGGCTTGTTGCCGAAATTCGGAATGACTTGCGTCCACAACGGGCCAGATTTCTGTTATCATGTCGGTGCCCGTACCGCGATTGGGGTCCGAAAATGCGATCCCGAATTCACAGATGAGCGTTTTCAGCAATACCGCGTCGGCCTCCATCATCTATGCCTGCGCGCCCGATCTCGCGAGGACGTTGACAAAACGGCGGCTTTGGCAACCGAGCTTGGGGCGACTATCGTGCGCGGCCCGGAAGAACGCGATTGGGCACACGGTTACTACTATGTCTTGTTCGAAGATCCTGACGGGATCCGTCTGGAGGTCAATTTTATTCCTGGCGCGGGTCTGCTTAAGAAGGACGAGGGCTTCGGCTCCGGCGGCGACTATGTCCGCGTAGACGGGCAGGACCTGACGGATACCAGCTAGTATTCAGTTGCAAATACAAGCCCAACATGGACAAGCAATGAAAGGTGAAGAGATGCTGAACAATAACCCTAGCAATGGATTGTCTCACGTTGTTGGCGACACCTCTGAGCTGCTGAGCGAACAAACTATTCCTGAGCTACTCGCCAGAACAGCCTCGACTTTTCCAGAGCGGGAGGCGGTGGTTTTTCCGACGCAGGATATCCGCTGGACCTGGACAGAATTTGCTAGGCAGGTCGACCGGCTGGCCGGTGGCCTACTCAGCCTTAATATAAAGAAAGGGGACCGGGTGGGGATCTGGTCTCCGAACCGAATCGAGTGGATTATGACCCAATTCGCTACGGCGCGGATTGGTGCGATCCTGGTTTGCATCAACCCGGCCTATCGCCCTTATGAACTCGAATTTGCGCTGAATAACGTTGGCTGCAAGGCTCTTGTGACTGCGCGCAGCTTTAAATCCTCAGATTACATCGGCATGCTTCAGGGTCTCGCACCCGAACTCTCCTCGGCCGCACCCGGCGACCTTCGTGCGGCGAAGGTGCCTGATTTGCGCGCGATTATCACCGTTGGCCAAGAGGCACCGCCACACGGAATGCTGTCTTTCAAAAATACTTTGGATTTTGGTGACGAAGTCCCTGTGGCAGACCTCGACGCGATCACTGACGCGCTGGATCAAAATGACCCGATCAATATCCAGTTCACCTCAGGCACGACTGGCAGCCCGAAAGGCGCATGCCTCACACATCGTAATATCGTGAACAATGCACATTTTGTTACGGCGCGAATGAACTTGACCGAGGAAGACCGGCTTTGCATTCCAGTCCCGTTTTATCATTGTTTCGGCATGGTCATGGGGACGCTCGGCTGTGTCACCAAAGGTACGGCGATCATCGTACCGGGTGAGGGGTTCGATCCGTCAGATACCCTGAACGCGATATCCAATGAAAGGTGCACGGCGCTCTATGGCGTGCCAACCATGTTTGTAGCGGAACTGGGCCTTCCAGAATTTGACAGCTACGATCTTTCCTCGCTGCGCACAGGCATTATGGCGGGGTCCCCCTGTCCCGCCAGCGTCATGAGGGCGGTCTTTGATAAAATGAACATGACCGAAGTGACGATCTGTTACGGGATGACGGAAACGTCTCCTGTTTCATTTCAGACCTGGGTGGACGCGCCAACTGAGAAACGGGTTTCAACGGTTGGTACAATCCACCCGCATGTGGAGTGCAAAGTGGTTAACCACGCAGGCGAAACTGTTGAGATTGGACAGCAGGGAGAACTGTTGACACGGGGCTATTCCGTAATGAGCGAATACTGGAACGACCCGGAGCGGACGTCCGATACCATCAAGGACGGCTGGATGCATACCGGTGATCTTGCTGTGCTCGACCAGGATGGGTATTGTGATATCACCGGCCGTGTGAAGGACATGATCATCAGAGGCGGCGAGAATATCTATCCCAAGGAGGTGGAGGAGTTTCTTTATACGCACCCCAGTGTTGGACAAGCGCAGGTCTTCGGCATTCCGGACGCAACGCTTGGTGAAGTGGTTTGCGCGTGGATCGTTCTTAATGACGGCGCGGACATTGATCCGGAGGCGCTACGCCATTTCTGCAAAGGTCAGATGGCTCACTACAAGGTGCCGCTTCACATCCGGATTAAGGATGAATTGCCGATGACGATCTCTGGCAAGCCCCAGAAATTCATCATGAGCGCTGAGATGATCAAGGAACTGCAATGATCAGCGTTAGCCGGGCGAGGGGGATTGTGGCAATAACCAGTCTCCTTTCAAGCATGATAAGACTTTCAACAGACGAGGACCCCCGGACATGACCAAAGCCAAATGGTATTTTGACTTCATATCGCCCTTTGCCTATTTGCAACTGGGTCGCTTTTCGCAATTACCCACTGATCTAGAAATAACACCGATTCCCGTGCTCTTTGGGGCTTTGTTGCAACATTGGGGACAGTTGGGACCTGCTGAAATCCCGCCAAAGCGGCGCTTTGTATATCGTTTTTTTCAGTGGAATGCGGATCAGCTTGGGATTCCATTTACGATGCCTCCGCGGCATCCCTATAACCCCCTACCATCGCTACGGCTATGCGTTGCTGCCGGGGGAAAAATCGATCATGTGCGTGCAGTGTTCGATGTGATTTACGGTAAGGGGTTACAACCGGATGCTCCCGAGGGCGTCCAAGCGATTGCCGACGCTCTCGGCATTTCTGATCCAGAAGCTGCTATGTCGGACGTTTTGGTCAAAAATACTCTTCGGACCAACACCAAGTCTGCAATAGCAGATGGCGTTTTTGGCGTGCCAACCTTTTGTGTTGGAGGCGAGATTTTCTGGGGCGGTGACGCGACAGAGATGATGCTGAACTATCTGGACAGTCCGTCTCTGTTTGAGACAGATGAGATGAAACGAATATCAGATATGCCAATGGGTTTGACCCGCGCGAAGTGACGCCCGTAAATAAAGGGCACTGCCTGATAATAGGGCGGTATATGTCCAGCACCGTCCTTTAGTCCCATCCTGACGCAAGCTTTGTTAGTATGACAAAAAATCCCTATTTAACTACTTTAAAACTAGACTTACGATCATCCGCCTTGCAGTAACGCTATATGTCCGATTTCCAGTGATGCCTACGTGCAACCCAAGAGTAGCGTCCGTAGTTTTGATACAATATGTATAAACAAGCTGTTGTAATAATTAGATTTTAACAAATACTCGATACGTATGTTTGAAACATTAATTATGAACAGACCTAATTTGTATTAAAAATGTAATTTTTATGATATGATGTCTTCAGATTTGGTTTTTTGAAGAGGCCAAGATGTTAAAATTTTGTTTTGTTTTGCTATTATTACCGTCAATTGCGTTGCCCACTGAAAAAATTGGTGACGATGGCCTGTTTAAGCAAGATTGGTTTTATCAGAGTTTTCTGGAACTTAACGAAGATGCCATAGAGGCTGACTCAACGGGTAAGTATTTAATGGTTTTAATAGAGCAAGCAGGTTGCCCTTATTGCCGTGAACTACACCAAGTGAATTTTAAAAATAAAGAGATTATAACCTATCTACAAGACCATTTTTTAATTGTTCAGATTGATCTATGGGGTTCTAGAGAGGTTGTAAGCATAGATGGGGAAAGTTTGGAGGAAAGGGATTGGGTAACAAAAAACGACATATTTTTTACGCCGACGACTTTAATTTATACTGCCGCAGAAAGTGGAAGAGTCGAAGAGATATTTAGAATGCCAGGTTATTTGAAGCCGTTTCATTATCTTTCAAGCCTTGAATATGTTGTGAACGAAAAATACTTAGAAAAAACTTTTCAGCAATATTTGCAAGAAAAATTCGATAATTTAAGGGCTAAAGGCGAAACCATAAACGTTTGGAAGTAGTACCTCAGGCCCACCTCCCACACACCCAGCGCCTATTGCTCCTTTTAGCGGATCAGAGTGGCCGAGCGGGGTGAATGGTTAACTATGGCAAAGCAATATTTTCATAGCTATTTATGGATCAATCTTCGCATTTATTTTAAGAAAGACTTTCCATGAACGGCCCTTACTCCGAAATCATTCTGCACAATTACCCCCAATCTCCTGTGGCTGAAAAAGCGCGGGTAGCGTTTGGTATAAAAGGACTATCGTGGCGTTCGGTCGAGATACCGCGGTTGACGCCAAAGCCTATGCTTACGAAGTTGACAGGTGGATACAGGAGGACCCCTGTTATGCAGATCGGGGCCGATATTTATTGCGACAGCCAGTGTATCATCCGTGAGTTGGAGCGCAGGCACCCTTCACCCTCATTCTTTCCATCGTCCGATGCCGGCCTAATGTGGTGTCTAAGTCGCTGGACAGACGGCCCGATGTTTGACTTAGCGGTTAAGCTCGTACTTGGTGCCGCAGGGGATGCACTCCCCAAGAATTTTGCCGAAGATCGTGGGCGCCTTTATTTAGGCTCGGACTGGAGTGAAGGGCTGAAAGCTGCCAATGCATCCCTTCCACATTTGGCCGCTCAGTTTCGCACAGCTCTTGGGTGGGCTAATGATCAGCTTTCCGACAATCGAAAATTTTTACTCGGGCAGGTTCCCGCAGCTATAGACGCCCAACTTTATCACATGGTCTGGTTTATTCGCGGCCGTTGGGGCCGAGGCCCTGCCTTTTTGTCTGAGTTCGCGCAGATTGAGCGATGGGAACAAAACGTAGGAGAAATTGGCCACGGAACCATGATTGAGATGTCTCCTGAAGATGCAATCTTCCGCGCTAAGGGCTGCGAACCAATAACAACTCCTGAAACTGACCCGCTTGACCCTCAGGGTCTCATTCCCGGAATGAGTGTGGCTGTATCCTCTGATCTTGATGGAGGCGAACAACCCGTGGAAGCAGAGGTGGTTGCAGCCAATAGCGACACAATCACAGTTCTGAGACTGGATACAGAAGTTGGCAACATCGGCGTACACTTTCCCAGAGCAGGTTATCGCGTGGATATTTTGGATTAAGCAAACTATAGCTTTAGGCTGGTTGTTGTCTTAACCTTCTGCGTATTAATCGATAACAATCGAACCTAAAACATCTTTGGTGATAAACATGAAATTTCCTAAATTCAATCTTCAGAAATTTGAGGGATCTGAAGGCATACTTCGACAAAACCTCAGTACTCAATTGGATAGTATCTGCAGGGAAACTGGTTTTCTTGTTTTGGAAGGACATGGAATTTCAACTGATGTCATTGACACACAGTGGCGCCTGGTTTCAGAATTCTTTGCTCTCCCAAACG
>Ga0302121_10000195_pt1 | contig 37365 bp, 34 predicted proteins | sample CB21_surface_MG_FD_203120 | JGI IMG/M metagenome (GOLD analysis project Ga0302121, IMG submission 203120) | Marine microbial communities from Western Arctic Ocean, Canada - CB21_surface | ecosystem: Environmental > Aquatic > Marine > Oceanic | place: Canada: Western Arctic Ocean | collected... | reverse complement strand
ATTTTAAAGAAAGTCTTAAAGAAAAAGTTTGATAAAAATATCAATATTAACCACACCCCCAATAAATCTATTAAGCCAATCTATAACCTATGCAAGGTTAACGCGAAACAAGTTATTGAAAACCATGTCAGTAAAGAGGAGAAGTACTCTATTTCCTTTAACAACCTTAAGGAAGCAATGGGTATTCAAGAAGATCTTAATAAAATCGAAGCCTATGATGTGAGTCATATTTCAGGCGATCATGCGGTAGCATCCTGTATTGTTTTCTCTAAACAGGGACCCCAAAAAAAAGAATACAGGCTTTTCAATATTCCAAAGGATTTATCCGGTAACGATGTTGGCTCTTTGGAGCATGTTCTTTCAAGAAGATTGAAATATTATGAAGACAAAAGCGTTAAGCCAAGTTTGATTCTCATTGATGGAGGCAAAACTCAATTAAAATTTAGTCAGTCCGTGATAGAAAAATCTGAATATAGCGATATCAAAGTTATCTCGATAGTAAAAGGCTTCAATAGGATTAGAGCCACAGAAACAATACTATCCTCAAACGGGATAATAGAGCTAGATAAGTACTCTAAGGCATATCTGCTGCTTCAAGAGATGAGGGATGAGTCCCATAGGTTTGCAATTATTGCGCAAAGAAAGAAAAAACTTAGCACTACTAAAAAATCCCAATTGGATAATATTCCAGGAATAGGGGATGTATTAAAGAAAAGATTACTTAATAATTTCAAAAGCATTAAACATATCAAACAAGCAAATGCCGAAGATTTAATGACTGTTAAGGGCATTAATGCCAAAATAGCTGAACTTATCAAACTAGAACTAAATAAATGACAACTTTTATTAATCTTTTAACTTTCTCCAGAATACTGCTGGCAGCTATTATATTTTTACTTTTAATGTCCTCGGACGGATATCTGCTAGCTTTAATTTTGTTCTTTGTAGCCAGTATCACTGATTATTTCGATGGCTATCTGGCTAGAAAATACAATGCTGTTTCAGAGCTAGGTGAAGTACTCGATCCTATAGCAGATAAGATATTAATAGTGTTTGTATTATTTGGCTTAGCAGTCAATCTTAGTAGCTATTTAATAGCTTTTATTGGCGCCTTAATTATATCTAGAGAGATATGGGTTGGAGCTCTTAGAGACTTAAATGCAAGAAATAATAAAGGCGATGCAACAAAGGTAACCTTCTTAGCAAAAATAAAAACTACGATTCAACTCTTCACTCTTGGTATGTATTTACTTGCCCTTACTTTAAACAATATGCTTCTTATTATTTTTGCTGATATTTTTCTTTTTATCTCCTTGTTCATTACTCTTTATACCGGCTTTATATACACATTTAATTCATTTAAAAATTCTTAAGCCATATTAGTTATTATTATTATTATTATTATTAATATTTTTTACTAATTACCAAGAGATGTATACAATGGTTGTTGTTTAATCTGGCTGGATGGCAGAGTGGTTATGCAGCGGCCTGCAAAGCCGTTTACGCCGGTTCGATTCCGGCTTCAGCCTCCAAATAATTTATTTTATTTGTGATTAAAGAAGTATAATTAAAGCATATAAATGGAGAAGTTGCTGACTAGCCCGAGTGGTGGAATTGGTAGACACAAGGGACTTAAAATCCCTCGATAGAAATATCGTGCCGGTTCAAGTCCGGCCTCGGGTACCACTAAAATTAGACGCTATGAATAAAAATATAAAAAATGAAGAAGTTGATGATATCGATTTAAAAGAACTATTTACTATTGTACTTCATGGCAAATATATTCTTATTAGCTCTATCTGTATAGCTGCAATACTTTCTATCTTTTATGCACTTTCATTACCAAACATGTATACATCAGATGCATTGTTAGCAGAAGCTAATCAAAAGAGCTCACTTTCCAGTAATTTAGGTTCCATGTCTTCACTCGCAGGCTTTGCGGGCATATCACTCCCAACAGAACTTTCTAAATCAACAGAAGCAATTGAGCGCATCAAGTCCTTTGATTTTTTTACTAAATATATTTTGCCCGATATTAAGCTTGAAAATTTATTAGCAGTTGATGGGTGGTTCCTTGATGAAGATATCATTTCATATAACAATGATATTTATAATAAAAATACTAATCAATGGGTAAGGAAAAAAAAACCAACTGTTCCATCTCATCAAGAGGCCTACAAAAAATATAAAAAAATAATGTCAATATCCGAGAATAATAAAACAGGCTTTATTACTCTTTCAGTTTTTCATCATTCTCCGATTGTTGCAAAAAAATGGGTAAATTTAATAATTAAGAATATAAATGCAAGTATGAGAAAAGAAAATGATGAGTTGGTAAACAGATCCATTGATTTTTTGACACAGCAAGCAGAAACAACTAGCTTAAAGGAAATTAGAGATGCATCTTCTCAACTTATAGTTTCTCAAATGCATAACCTTATGACTACTGCAGCAAGTGAAAGTTATGTTTTTAGAGTTATTGATTCCGCAATTGCCCCAGAAATAAAAACATCTCCTAGCAGAGCAATAATATGTATTATAGGGACTATTCTAGGCAGTTTTATTGGCCTTCTTTTAATATTTGGCTTGCATTTTAGAAGATCTGCTTATGATACCAAGGATTAAGAAAGCTATAATACCTGTAGCTGGACTGGGAACAAGGATGTTACCAGCTACAAAAGCAATCCCTAAAGAGTTATTACCAATTTATGATAGGCCTATTATTGATCATGTAGTAAAGGAAGCTATTTCGGCTGGAATTACTGAAATTATTTTTGTTACAAGAAGTGGTAAAGAAGCTATTGAAAATCATTTTGATGCTAATTATGAGCTTGAGCATAGGCTTGAGGGAAAAGGAAAAGATATAATCCTAGGAACTGTAAAAAATATCATTCCTAATGGCGTGGTTATATCCTCAATTAGACAAAATGATGCTCTTGGGCTTGGCCATGCTGTTCTATGTGCCGAACACCTTTTAAATAATGAACCTTTTGCAGTTTTATTGCCGGATGTGCTGGTTTTAGATAAAAAAAATAGAGCTAAAAATTATAGCTTTTCAAAACTTGTCAATGCATGGAATGATACTGGTGTAGGTCAAGTCATGGTCCAGCGTGTTGAGTCTGATGAGGTTGAAAATTATGGAATAGTTGATCTGGGAGACTCGAAATCACAACTTTTCAAGAGTACAAATATATGCAGTTTAGTAGAGAAGCCACTTAAGAACATTGCACCATCTAATCTAGCTGTTCTCGGCAGGTATGCTCTTCCTCAAGATATAATACCTCTTCTTAAAAAAACAGTTCCCGGGGTTGGATCAGAAATTCAACTCACCGATGCTTTAAATGATTTATTAAATCTCAATAGTCTGAATGCCTTTGAAACAGACGCTTATTCATTTGATTGCGGCAATAAAAATGGGTTTCTTGGTGCAAATATTGCTATTGGAAGTCGTGATGAGAAAACAAAAGCATATTTAGAAAGTATCATAAAAATCTTCTTTAAAAATATCGAACTATAAAAAATAAATATTATGGACATATCTAAAAATAAAATAGCTATTATCGGACTTGGTTATGTAGGACTTCCTCTTGCAGTTGAATTTGGTAAAAAGTATTCAACGATCGGCTTTGATATCAATGAAAGAAGAATACATGAACTAAAATCAGGTACAGACTTAACTCTAGAGATAAGCGAAGATGAGATTAAGAGCTCTGATAAATTAGAATTTACTTCTAATTCTAATGATATTAATGAATGTAAAGTTTTTATTATTACTGTCCCCACGCCCATTGATAACGCAAAAAGACCAAACCTGGAGCCAATAAAGGAAGCTACTAGGCTAGTTTCAGGATCATTAAAGGTAGGTGATTATGTAATATATGAATCTACTGTATTTCCAGGATGCACAGAAGAAATCTGCGTGCCTATTCTTGAAAAATTTTCAGGACTAACTTTCAATCAAGATTTTTTTTGTGGATATAGCCCAGAGAGAGTTAATCCAGGTGACAAGATAAACACTCTTACTAAGATAATAAAAATTACTAGTGGCTCCACTTTGGAGGCAAGTTCATCAATAGACGCACTTTATAAAAGCATAATTACAGCTGGTACATTTCAAGCAGCAAGTATTAAAGTTGCCGAAGCTGCCAAAGTTATTGAAAATACTCAGCGTGATTTAAATATTGCACTAGTTAATGAGCTCTCTGTAATATTTGGCAGACTTGAGATAGATACTTTGGAGGTTTTAGAAGCTGCAGGATCTAAATGGAATTTTCTTCCTTTTAGGCCAGGATTAGTTGGAGGTCATTGTATTGGAGTGGATCCCTATTACTTAACTCACAAAGCAGAGCAGGTTGGCTATAATCCTCAAGTTATTCTTGCCGGTAGAAGAATTAACGATAATATGGCTTTATATGTGGTCAAAAAAGTCATTCAAAAAATGTTACAAAACAATATTAATGTTTCTGGTAGTACTGTTGGGGTATTAGGGTTAACTTTTAAAGAGAACTGTCCTGATATAAGGAATAGCAAAATATTTGATTTAGTTAGTGAACTAGAGAGCTGGGGTGTAAATGTTGTTGCTGTTGATCCTTGGGCTGATCCTAGCGAAGTTAAAACAATATATGGAGTCACTCTTGGCGAGATGAGTGTCGATAGTGTTGATTCCTTGATTGTTGCAGTAGGCCATAAAGAATTTCGAGACTTGAGACCTGAAGAATTAAAAAGTTATTGTAAAGGACCATTGCCAGTTTTGGCTGATGTGAAATCTTTGTATAGTAAAGATGATTTAAGCGATCATGGTTTTTCAGTATTTCGTCTTTAATTAAAACTAATTACTTTTTGGAGCTTTAATGAAAAAAAATATTGCAGTCATCGGATGCGGTCATTGGGGTAAGAATCTAGTTAGGAATTTTTACGAATTAGGAGCCTTGGGTGCTATATGTGATCCAGATAAAGAGCTTGCTGATAAATTTTCTGAACTTTATAAAGTGAAAACTCTATCTTTTTCTGAAATTATTTCTAGTAAAAATATTCAAGGTATTGTACTTGCTGTTCCAGCTCCACTTCATGCAGAAATGGCAATAAAGGCAATGGATGCCGGTAAACACGTATATGTCGAGAAGCCCCTTGCGATGAATGATAAAGAAGCAAATCAAATGATAAAAAAATCTCATGAAATGAATGTTGAGTTAATGGTTGGGCATCTCCTTCAATATCATCCAGTTTTTATTAAAGCTCGTGAGATTGCTAATTCAGGGGAATTAGGAACTTTAAATTATATTTATTCTAATAGATTGAGTTTTGGAAAAATCCGAAAAGAGGAGGATATTATTTGGAGTTTTGCGCCTCATGATATCTCAATGATATTGTCATTAACTAATAAAAAACCTGAGTCTGTTAGAGCAGAGTCTTCGTGTATTCTCCAAAATTCAATTGCAGATAACGCAATAATTCATATTGATTTTGAATCAGGACTCAAAGCACATATTTTTGTATCTTGGTTACACCCATTTAAAGAACAAAAATTAGTAATTACTGGTTCTAAAGGGGCATTAGTTTTTGATGACACTAAGTCTTGGGGTGAAAAATTAGCCAAGCATTCTTATAAAATAGATTTATCAAATAAGATACCAGAATTATATAAATCGAATGTGGAATTCATAAATGTTGAAGAATCAGAGCCATTAAAAAATGAATGTCAGCACTTTATAAATGTAGTCAAATCTTCATCAAAACCCATAACAGATGGAGAGGAGGGACTGTCGGTTTTGAGAGTCTTGACAGCAGCAACATTATCACAAAACACTCATAAATCAGTTAAAATATAAGTATCTATGAGTAAATTACCAGAAAATGATTATGTACATGAATCATCCTATATTGATGATAATGTTGTAATAGGCTTGGGAACTAAGATATGGCACTTTAGCCATATATTAAGCAACTGCATTATCGGAACTGGTTGTTCATTAGGGCAAAATGTTGTTGTTGGTCCGAATGTAAATATTGGAGACAATGTCAAAATACAGAATAATGTTAGTATCTATGAGGGTGTGACTCTTGAAGATGAGGTGTTTTGCGGTCCTTCATGTGTCTTTACTAATGTTAATAATCCTCGTTCTAATTATGTTAGAAAAAATGAATATCGCAAAACAATTGTTAAGAAAGGCGCCTCAATTGGCGCTAATGCCACAATTGTATGCGGCAATAACCTTGGAGAATATTGTTTTATAGCAGCCGGAGCTGTTGTTACAAAAGAAGTTTTGCCTTTTGCTGTTATGGCTGGGACTCCTGCAAGACGAATTGGATGGATGAGCAAAGCAGGCACAATTCTTGGGGATGATTTAAAGTGTCCAATTGATGGATCAATTTACATTGAAATTGATTCAAAACTACAAGAGGAAATTATTAATGAATGAGTACTCCTTTCCCACGCAATTTATTGATCTAAAGGCTCAACAAAATGTAATCAGAGATAGGCTAGATATTGCAGTAAAAAGGGTTCTCGATCATGGCCAATATATTATGGGCCCTGAGGTGAAAGAACTAGAATCAAACTTGAAAGAATTTACAGGTTCCGCATATGCTTACACTTGCGCTAACGGAACAGATGCTATAACTATTGTGTTAATGGCTTGGGGTGTGGGCCCAGGGGATGCTATATTTGTTCCTTCTTTTACATACATAGCTACTGCAGAGGCACCTGCGCAATTGGGCGCAACTCCATTCTTTGTTGATGTTGATGAGGATACCTTTAATTTAAATCCAGAAAGTTTTAAACAAGCAATAATAGATAGTAAAGCACTTGGATTGAGGTCAGCTGTTGTTATTCCTGTTGATTTATTCGGTCAACCTGCAAACATTGATGAAATCATGAATATTGCCCATGAAAATGGAATCAAGGTCCTTGTTGATGGGGCCCAAAGTTTTGGGGGGGTTTCAAATAACAGGAGAGTTGGATCTATGGGTGATGCAACAACAACAAGTTTTTTTCCCGCAAAACCATTAGGATGTTATGGTGATGGCGGAGCTATCTTTACTAACAGTGATGCTGATGCAGAGTTGATTAATTCTATTCGCCTACATGGTAAGGGCTCGCATAAATATGAAAATATTCGTGTTGGTTTGAATTCTAGATTGGATACATTACAGGCAGCTATTCTTATTGAAAAGCTAAATATTTTTCCAGAAGAACTAATTGCTAGAGAACAGGTTGCAAGTTGGTATACAAGATACCTAGACAGTAAAATAAATACCCCTATATGCCCTAAAAATATAAAAAGTGCATGGGCTCAATATACTATTTTTTTGAAAAATAGAGATAAAATTCAGATAGAGTTAAAGTCTAATAACATCCCATCAGTTATTTATTATCCTATCCCATTATCTAGCCAATCAGGATATAAGCATTTTCCCTCAGTTAGTTCTGGTTTAGATGTTTCCAATAAACTAGCCGGAGGGGTTTTAAGTTTACCAATGCATCCATACCTCAAAGAGACAGAAATAAAAAAAATAGCAAATTTAATAAATGATCAAAAAGATCTGTAGAGATCTTGACTAAATCTAAATTACGAGTCGATTTTAATAAAAAATGATTTCCAAAAGCTTTAGCAATCAAACAATTCTAGTAACTGGTGGTGCAGGGTATATTGGGTCACATACATGCTTAGAATTATTAACTAATAATTGCAAAATTGTTGTTATTGATAATCTTAGCAACAGCTCGATTGCTTCATTAGAAAGGGTTTCAGTGCTTTGTAATAAAACTTTTTCAACAAATCCTGTTGACGATGCAGATATAGTTTTTTATGAGGGAAGCATTAATGACTCAAGTATTCTTCAAAATATTTTTACGGAATTTCATATCGATGCTGTTGTACATTTTGCAGGCCTTAAGGCGGTAGCAGAGTCAAAAAATAAACCAATAGAATATTACATGAATAATGTTGGTGGTAGTATTGTTTTATTTCAAGAAATGGCCAAAGCTGGCGTAAAAAATATAGTTTTTAGTTCTTCTGCAACTGTCTATGGTTCTCCTAATAAAATGCCAATAACTGAAGAGTTCAATACAGGTGATACAGTTAATCCATATGGGCAAACGAAATATTGTATTGAAAATATTTTAAAAGATATCAGTAATGCTGATCCATACTGGAATGTATGTATATTGAGATATTTTAATCCAGCAGGATCTCACCAAAGCGGTCTTATAGGAGAAAATCCAAAAGGTATACCAAACAACTTAATGCCCTACATCAGTCAAGTTGCAGTTGGCAAAATAAATAAACTAAAAATATTTGGTAATGCTTATCCAACCATAGATGGAACAGGAGTAAGAGACTATATTCATGTAGTAGATTTAGCAAAAGGTCATATTTCAGCCCTAAACTATATAACTACTTCTCAAAATCCTAATTTTAGCGTCTTTAATCTTGGAACTGGAAAAGGAACAAGTGTTTTAGAGCTATTAGCAGCTTTCGAAAAAATAAATGATATAACAGTCCCATATGAATTTGTTGGAGAAAGATCTGGAGATATAGCAGAATGTTGGGCTTCAACAAAAAAAGCTAAGTCAATTTTGGAGTGGGAGGCTAAATATACTATTAATGAAATGTGTAAAGATTCATGGAGATGGCAGTCAAAAAATCCAAATGGATATGAGTAATAGCCAACTATTCATAGCGACAATTTAAATAAAAATGTTTAAAGAACCATCCGATTCAAAATCATCTTTATTTGGAAAGTTTTCATTTGATGTGCTTTTTTTAGTTGGCGGTCAATTTATTATTGCAGTAGTTGCATTAATAAGTTCAGCTTTTATTGCTAGGCAGTTAGGTGTTGAAAATAGGGGTTTTTTAGTCTTAGCAATGCTATTACCTAATATGCTGGTAGCCTTCAGTGACTTTGGATTGGGGGTGGCTGGAACAAAATTTTCTGCTAGCAAAAAGTGGTTATCTTCTACAATTTATGCAACTAATATTTTATTTATAATTATTAGAATTATCATCATCACTATTATAGGTATCTCATTGGTATACCTTTATAGTCATATTATATTTCCAGATATGCCTGCAAAATTTTTATATTTAGGCCTTTTAATGATCCTAGGTCTATCAATCCAAGGAATGATACTGCCTTTATTCTTAGGTCTTGATAGGGCTCTTCAATACTCTTTAATTTTATTGGCAAATTCAGTATTTGGTTTATTAATTCTAATATTAGCATTCCAGATAACTAACCTTACCGTTGAATTAATACTTATTCTTCATTCATTAATATCTTTAATAATATCAATTTATATAGTTTGGAGTATAAAAAAGAGTTTTAACGAGAAACCAAAACCAAGTTTTAAATACTTTAAAGAGGCCTCAAGGTTTGGTTTTGGTATATATATTTCTTACATTTCTCAATTTTCAAGTGACAAGATGGCGATTTTAATTTTAAATTTCTTTGGCGGGGCCATTTATGTCAGCTTGCATACAATAGCTCAATCTCTAACCGAACGATTGTACTTAATTTCAGATGCAGTTGGGACTATTTTACTTCCTAAGATCGCGGAGGCTGAGAATAATAGCCACCTAATAACACCATTCATTTTTAAGATTACGATTATAACTATTTCAATGATATCTATAACTCTTATACTTCTTTCAGAATGGCTTATAGTTCTTGTATATACTTCAGAATTTAGTGGGGCAATTGATATTATGAAAATTCTTTTAGTAGGCGTGGTTTTTTCAAGTGGCTGGAACATAATATCTAACGACCTAAATGGAAGAGGGTTTTCAAAAGAAGTTGCTTATATAAATGTACTCCTAGTTTTAATTAGCTTAACTCTATCAACACTCCTGACCTCAAATCTTGGTGTTATCGGGGTTGCCACTGGATCAGTTATTGCGTATGCAGTTGTATTAATTATAGGAATTACCTTTTTTATTCTTAAAACCCAACAAATTTCTTTCTATAATATGATCTTCTTTTCTTTTTACGAAAAAAATATTATAAAGAGCTCATTATCCAATTTATTAAACAGATGAATAAATTCAGTATCGTCATAGTAACTTATGGAAGAACAAAAGAATTATCACAACTTCTTGGTTCTATATCTAAACAAGATTCAATTGATAGTTTAGACAAAATTGTGATTGTTGATAATCACCCATCAAAGTGTGGAGAAGAGATTGCAAAAAGCCATTCATCTGATTTAAATATTGATTATATTGTAAACAAGCTTAATAGCCTTACATTAGGGCGATCTATCGGAGCTCAATCCACTAATTCAGATATTATTCTTTTTTTTGATGATGATATTATTTTAGACGATAATTATTTTAAAAACTTTCTTAAGTTCTACAATGATTATCCCCAAGCAAATGGAATGCAAGGAATGTTCCATGTTGATGACTATTCCAGATTAAAAAATTTTTTTAATAGAGTGTTCTGGCTGTTTAATTATAGCTCAAACGATTATAAAGTTTATCCATCCATTCAAGCCTCTTATGCTAAAAGTGTTGATAAGATAACTATGTGTGAATGGTTTTCAGGTACTAATTTTTCATATAAAAGATATGTAATTAATCAGATACCTTTTGACTTTAAGCTAGTTAAATACTGCGAAGGCGAAGATATCGATTATTCTTATCGTGTTTATAAAGAATTTGGAGATCTTTATATTAATCCTAGTTGCTCTATAAATCATCAAGCCGCAATTACATCCAGGGAAATAGGAGAGGAGTTTGCTGTTATGCAAGAAATCTATGGCTTGTATTTACTTAAGAAACTTTTTCCAGATTCTAAAGTAAGCAATTTAAAATATTTTGTTAGCAGACTTGGTAAACTTATAATATTCAGTATAGAGTTAGCTCGTTTTAAACCTCATTCTTTAAAAAATATAGTTACTTATATTAAAGCTTTGCATAAAGCATACTTTAATGGTGATATAGATAGTTTTAATGAAGAGATACTTTAATTAATTTAAATGAAATTATTTTCATTCTTGCTTTCAATAATTGCCCTCATCGGCACTATTAGAATATTCGATTTATCTTTATTTGACGAAATAGCATTTTTATTGCTATTTGTTTTATTAGTTCTTTATAAATCTTCAAACAAGAAAACATTTTCTATTCCCAATAAATTAAAAGTAAATAAATATTATTCTAAAGCTTCTTTTTCGTATCAAATTCTTTTTATTTATCTTATAGCTTCTTTGATCTATGGATTACATGTTGATTTATATTTTGGAAAAATACGCTGGCTAATTATTCTAACAGCTCTTCTTTTTTACGACCATTTTGTAGGTTACTACCTTAGTAATAAACTTAATTATTCTAGTAACAGTATATTTTTAAGAAGGTTCTATAATTCTATTTATCTTTTTTGCTTGTTTTATTTAGTTTACGGTTTGCTTGCTCAGCTTCTTTTTGATATTCCGACAGGTTATCTTCAAGCAGCATCAGAAGGTAAGGGATGGTTCGCAATATGGGGTACCACAGCATACGTGGCTATAATTTTTTTACCATTATTACTATTTAATAGAGCACTTTTTACTGCTGGAAAAATTACAAGATTAAGGTTTTTATCAGCGTATTTTATATGCTTTTCTGTAATGCTTATTTATGATACTAGAGTCTTGGCTGTTATTTTATCTTTATTTTTATTAGTTGAATTTCTTAAGATGAAATTTAGCAATAAAATTTTTATAATCATATTATTAACTCCTTTAGCAACAATATTTCTTTTTTACGCTGATAATTTTGTTAAAGATCTATTAAGTTCAGGAGGTTTTTTATTCACTTTCATAAATGAATCTAGTGCCGAAGAAAACTTAAGAGATTTTGATAGAGTTGCTCATTATATTGCCACCTATCAAGTTCTTAGTTCTTCAACCATTTATGCACTATTTGGAAGTGGTTTTTTAAATGCAGGAACTGTAATCGTAGATGCATATTTCAATGTTTATTATCAATATGGAATTACCACCTTTGTTCGGACTAATTTAGCCGGAGCAACTCAAGTTGGAACATTTGGTCTATCCGCTTTTCTGATTGAAAATGGATTAGTGGGCTTGATGCTTCTCTTTTATCATATTTTTAATCTTATAAAAGCCGCTATTAAAACAAATCTTATAGTATCTTCTCTGTTCGTGCTAATTATCTACCCTTTGCTATTTTTATTATTTTTCACTATTTACCTTAATGATAATATGTTTTTCTACTTATTATTATCCCCAGCCACTATTATCTACCCTCTTATAAAAGATAAAAAATAATAAGTCACACCAATTCAATAACTACCTCTATTTAATCAACATAATTTTTTGTATTAATAGATATAGTTAATTACTTTTTGATTAAACTAGATTAAAATGCATGATAATAATTAAGAATTTTAATAAACCATGTCAAAAATATTACAATTTATATCAAAAATCACATTAAAGAAAATTGTTTTAAAGCTTGATGATTTGCTTCTAGGCAGCAGAGGTTTTAATTTTTATTCTTCTTTTAGTATTGATAGAAGACTATCATCATATAAAAAAAATGAAATCCGCCATGGATATTCAACGCAATATAAAAAGCATGATAACTCCCTAATAAATCAACTCTGTGATAAATATGGGAGTGATAAAGGTGAGGTAGATAGTGCCAATAATCCTTATGTTTGGGACTCACATAATTATGCTGATATTTATGAATTAATGTTCAGACTCCGTAGGAATGATGTGAACCTAGTTATTGAGTGTGGACTAGGGACTAATAATCCAGAGGTATATTCATCAATGGGCGCTGATGGAAAACCGGGGGCAAGCCTTCGGGTATGGAGAGATTATTTCCCTAATGCAAGTATCGTAGGTTGTGATATCGATGAAAGAGTTCTATTCAATGAAGAAAGAATCCAGACTTTTGGTTGTGATCAAACTAACCAAGTATCAATTTCAAATTTTATTAATAATGCTGGGCTTACAGAAGGCTCTGCTGATATTATAATTGATGATGGTTTGCATGAATTTCACGCTGGAAAGTCATTTTTTGAAGGAACAATTAAATGCCTGTCCAACGATGGGATTTATGTTATCGAAGATGTTAATCCATTATGTTTTATAGCATATAAAGATTATTTTTTAGAATTCTCAGATAAATACTCAACTCACTTCTTTAATCTAACTAGACCAAATCAGAATATTGGTGGAAATAGACTTATTGTTGTTCGTAAAAATCCAGCATAAGAAATTCTTTTAAAAAAAATAAATTTTAAATTATGAGCGAAGATTGGAGATACGAAAGAAAATTTGTTGTTAATAATTTTACTTTTGAGCAAGTTGAAGATTTTATCCTTAAAAATAGTTTTCTATTTTCTGAAATTTATAATAAAAGACAAATAAACAATATATATTTTGATGACTTACAGTTCAGTGCATATCATCAAAATATTGAAGGCTTATCTGAAAGAAAGAAGTATAGACTAAGATGGTATGGAGATATTTTTGGTGAAGTAAAAAAACCAATACTTGAAGCAAAAATTAAAAATAGCTCCTTGGGAACAAAACATCGCTTTAATATAATTAACTTTAAGGTGGAGAGATTTTTTGATTCCAATGCTTTTAAAGATATTTTCTTAAAATCAAATCTTCAAGATGACATCTTTAATGAAATATCTACACAATCTCCTGCATTAATTAATTCATATGAAAGAAAATATTATCTTTCTAAAAATAAGGCATTTCGAATTACGATAGATCAAAATTTATCATACTTTTATGTCTCACCAAATGTAAAAGAGGTCCTAACAAAAAATCAACAGATGGAGATTATAATAGAGATAAAATATGATAGTTATAATGATAATTCTTTAAAAGAAATTACTAATCAATTCCCTTTTAGATTAAGTAGGAACTCAAAATATGTTCAGGGTTTTAGCAGCGTTAATGATATAATATATTAATTATTTAAGGAGATAACTATGGATAAAGCACAAACTTTTCAAGAGTTCTTAATTACCACAAGTCCAGAAATTTCTTTGTTAGGATTTCTTTTCAATCTTTTTATTACTGCTTTACTAGCTCATATATTATCCATGGTATATGTTAACTATGGTAACTCTATTTCAAATAGACATGCTTTCTCAAAGAATTTCATATTACTTGCAGTAACAATTATGATTGTTATTACAATTGTTAAATCTTCATTAGCTCTTTCTCTTGGTTTAGTTGGTGCGCTATCAATAGTAAGATACAGAACAGCTATCAAGGAGCCAGAAGAGCTTGCTTACACATTTTTGACAATTGCAGTTGGTCTGGGCATGGGAGCAGATCAGTTTAAAGTAACTATTTTGGCATTTATGTTTATTGTATTAGTTATAATAATTAGAAAAAAGTTTGATAATCAGAAACTTGAATTTGTGAATGTAAGAATTAGTGGCAATAAGTTTCAAAATTTTAATATTGAAGAAATAATAAACATTGCCAAAAACAACACTTCTGGACTTGTTCTAAAAAGAGTTGATGAGGATAATAAGGTTTTTACTATTCTAATTAGTGGAGTGTTTACTGACTACTCTGAAATTATTAAACTAAGAAACGAAGTTTTAAGCATAGATTCAAACATATCCTTCACTTATATGGATAATATTGGCGGCGTGTAGTAAAAATCTTTTTAAATGCTTGTTAAAAAAATTAGGTCTGATCTCCCACTTGTACCAAGATTTATAAAAGCTATTTTTAAAAAAAAGCTTTTTTTAATATCTTTTATTTTTATTTCTTTTGTTGGATTTAGTTTTTTATTCATACAATCATCCATAAACAATCATAAAATATCTAACTATATATTATATGGAAAAGGGATTGTTTCTAATAATTTCCGTATTATCCCTAACTATATCTCTGGTTTACAGTCAGATCCTGATGTTATTTATATTAATATCAAATCTTTGAATATTCAAAAATTATCTTTCTTACGAAATAAAGCATTAAGTAATAAAGAAGGAGTCATAACAGAGCAATATAAGAATGAATCTGTTAAGACTAAATTGACTTATAAGGGCAAGTCATTTAAAGGTGAACTTTCATTGACTGGTCAAAATATGGATCATATCAATAATTCACATAAATGGTCCTTCAGAGTAAATTTGAAAGGTGAAGCAAGAATAGATGGCATTAAAAAATTTACTCTTTTAGTGCCTCATACTAGAGGAAAAGATCTTTTATCTGAATTTATAGGTCACAAGTTAATGAAGTATGTTGGCCTTATTTCACCAAGATATGACTATAAAAGAGTTATTTTAAACGGAAAAGATTATGGCATTTATGCATTTGAGGAACACCTGGATAAAAGAACCTTAGAAAGCAATTCCCTAAGAGAAGGCATTATTATTAAAGCAACCCCAGACTCTTTTAAGGTATTCAAAGAAGAAAGAATGCGTTCTAATGAATTATTTTCTAAACAATTAAGCTACTTAGAAAATCAATGGAGTCTTTTTTTAAGAGGGGATATCCAGACAAAATCCTTGTTTAACACACAAAAATTAGCAAATTATTATGCTATTTCAGATATTATTAATGGCCAGCATACTCATTATTTAGGTAATGAAATTTTTCACTTCAATCCTATGACCTTATTGCTTGAGCCTATTGGTAGGGAGTGGGACGCCCCATATGTAGATGACAAGGATTATAAAATTTTTCTAAATAACATTTCAGTTATATCAGGCGACGCTAACTCTAAAAAATTCCAAGAATTAATTTTTCAAGATGATGAGTTTATTTTTTTATACCTGAGTTCACTAAATTTATTTACTAGCGGTCCATTCATTGATAATTTTATGAAAGAAAATATTGAAACCATTAAAAAGGCTAAACATATTTTGTATGCAGAATATCCATATCTAGATGCTGATGAAAATATTTTATATCAACAAGTCGATACTATTCGAACTAAACTTAGTAAAGTTAAATCAAAAAATACTCATTATCAAGTTGAAGATATCATTATTGATAAGCCTGAATGGGTAATATCAGAAGATTTTGTTGTTAAGAAAAATCAGAAACTTATTGTTCATGAGGGTACACACATAGACATGATTCAAAATTCAGGAATTATTAGTTACGGTAATATTATTTTTATGGGCTCATCAGAAAACCCTATTACTACTGGGTCTTCTGATAAATCTGGTACAGGTATATCAGTTTTTCATGCAAAAAATAGAAGTAAAATTGAACACACTATCTTCACTGGGATAGAAGTATCAAAAAAATCTATGAGATCTTTAACTTCTCCTGTATTTTTTTATGAGTCCGATGTTGATATTCTTAATACGACATTTAGAGATAATAATAGCGAAGATATGTTGAACATATTTAGATCTAATTTCTTAATTAGTGATTCAGTTTTTATTAATAGTTATTCTGATGCATTTGATTCAGACTTCTCAAATGGGACGATAGCAAATACAGTTTTTAAAAACCTAGGTAACGACGCTATAGATTTATCTGGGTCAAGAGTAAATCTTGATAATATTGAAATTATTAAAGCTCTAGATAAAGCCATTAGCTTAGGTGAAAACTCGAAATCATATGGAGGACCTCTTAAAATATTAGATTCAAACCTTGGCATAAGCTCGAAAGATCTATCTTATTTTTTTTATGAAGGTGTTGATATATCAAATGCACAAGTAGCCTTTTCAATTTATGAAAAGAAAGAAGAGTTTGGGTCTAGCTCCGGAGAGGTGAGATCAGCCGTGTTGAACAATAATAAGCTAGATTTTATTATTGAAGAAAAATCCTATCTTACAATAAATAATCAAAAGATAGATGGCGACTATAAAAATGTAAAAAACTTAATGTATGGAAATACCTATGGAACTGCAACAAGTAGAGAATAGTCAACTATTGAGCTTTTTATAAATTATCATTACTTAATATACTTGGAGAATAACAAATGATGCTGAATGCGATATCAATATAAATCATGTTATAATTATTGCCTATTAAGCTGGTTGTTGGCCATCTCAAGGAGAGCTTATTAAGGCTGATTCATCAAACAATTTTTATTTAATTTTGTGATTAAAGATAAATTAGATTTTTTCTTGGAGCAATAAGTGAGATATCAACTAAAGAATCCTATAAGTATTTCAGAAGTTCTTGAAAATACAAACTTCAAATGTACTTATAGCAAAGATTATGAAGTTAAAGAAATATGCCAAACATCAGAAGCCAGGGAAGGTAGTTTATCTTTCTGCACTTCACTTAATTCTGATGATTTCAACCCCAAGGCTTTATATATTGGCAATGAGAAACTAGCACTGCCTAACCTTTTAATTAGTGAAAATCCTCGCTTAGATTTCATTAAAATTCTCGCCTTACTTGATTTAAAAATTGGATTTAACCACTTTGATTTTGAGACAAGCATTCATCCTTCAGTACGTTTAGGAGAAAATGTAGTTATCGAAAGAGGGGTTATTATAGGTAATGATACCTATATTGATCACAATGTAGTGGTTCGTTCTGGCTCTAAAATTGGAAGTAATTGCTTTATTGGCGCATCTTCATCAATCGGAACCGAAGGTTTTGGATATGAGCGAGATGAGCAGGGCGTCCCTATCAAATTCGTTCATTTGGGCGGTGTAAGTATTGGAGACAATGTAGAAATTGGATCGCAAACCAGTATTGTCAGAGGTACTCTCTCTGACACAATTATTGAATCAAATGTAAAAATAGATAATTTAGTTCACATAGCCCATAACGTGCATATCAAGGATGGAGCTCTTGTTGTAGCTTGTTCTGAGGTTAGTGGGAGTGTGGTAATTGGTAAGAATGCTTGGATTGCACCAAACGCATGCATTATGGAGAAAGTTGTTATTGGAGATAATGCTGTTGTTGGTTTGGGTGCTGTAGTTATCCGTGATGTGCCCGACAGAACTACTGTTGCTGGCAATCCTGCTAAGCCATTAATAAAAAAATAAAAATATGCATTTTTGGTTATTAGTTGAAGGTGAGCCATTGCCTACAGATTATGATAAATCTAGACTTCATAGAATGTGCTCTATTGCTGAAATTATTCATTCTAGAGGCCATCAAGTAAGTCTATGGAGCTCAACAACAAATCATCGCGATAAAATAGTTAGATCAAATAAGCAGCTAGTAACTAATTATTTACCTGGATATGATGTCATATTGCTTGACTCCCCAACATATACAAGGAATGTCTCGCTTGCAAGAATAATCCATAATATTAAAACTGCAGAGCAATTTAAGAAAATCGTAGCTGAAGGCATCATTGATGCACCTGATCTTATAATCACAGCATATCCTGCAATCGAGCTTGCAAAGGCTGGTATTGAGGTTGCCAGAGACTTAGAAGTACCTTCAATAGTTGATGTAAGAGATCTGTGGCCAGATATTTTTGTTGAAATATTACCACGTTGGATACAATTTATTGCAAAGCTTGCAGTGCGGCCCTTTGAAAAAAAAGCTAGATTTATAGCAGATAATGCAAGCTCTGTTATAGGTATAACTGATGAATTTACAGACTGGTTTGAGCAGAAAGCAACAAATAAATTTTTAAATGAAAAAAGATCATTCCCTTTATCTTATAAAATTGAAGAAATAAATAATAATGACAAGAGTGATGCGCTAAAATTTTGGCGTGACAAGGGAATTACTCAAGATAAAGATTTCTTTACTATTTGTCTTTTTGGCAACTTAGTTGACAATGCAGAAATTCCATTACTTGTAGAAGCTGCTAAAAAGATTGAGGCTGACAATATTCATAATGTGAGGTTTGTTGTTTGTGGGGTTGGTGATCTTTTAGAGAGCTTATTGCATTCTTCTAGGGATTTACAAAACTTTTATTTACCTGGTTGGGTAACTAAAAAACAAATTCGTGTTTTAATGCAAATGAGTAATGCCGGTGTCCTCCCATATAGATCTGACCGTGGTTTTGAGTTATCTTTCCCAAATAAAGTAGGAGAATATCTTAGTGAAGGTTTGCCAATTATATCGAGTATCAATGGTGTTTTATCAAAATTCTTAGAAAGCGAAGATGTTGGATTAACATACAAAAATAATGATGTGGAAGGCTTAGTTAATTCAATTTACACAATTAGGGATAATAAGAATCTAGAAAGTAATATGCGTGAAAAGGCTAAGAGAGTATTTAATAAAAAATTTAATGCCGAAACAGTTTATCAAGATTTAGCGGATTACCTTGAAAATAAAACCCTCTCTCGATACCCATAACAACCTTTAAAAATATAAAATATCTTAATATGAACTCAACTAAAAAAATTAGATTTGGAGTTATGTGCAATAAAGATTTAACTTTCCCAAAGTGGCAAGCAGATACAATATCTTTATTAATGAGTCATAACGAAATAAGCTGTGAACTCGTAATAGTCAACGCAGAAGTAAGCTCACATAATTTATTATCAAGAGTTTTACAGCTGAGCTTTAGAACATTACTTTGGCAAATATACTCTTATTTTTCTGGAAGAGATTCCAATATAACAAGGAGAACCTCATTAAATAATGAATTATTAAATATTTCAAAACTTGATTGTATTGTAAGAAAAGAGGGAAAGTATAGTCAATTCTTTAAAGAAGAAGATGTCATATCTATAAAGGAAAAAGAATTAGATTTTATTTTACGTTTTGAGTTTGGAATAATTAAAGGTGATATTTTGAATTCTTCTAAACATGGAATATGGTCTTTTCATCATGGAGACGAAAAAGATTTTAGAGGAGGACCTCCTTGTTTTTGGGAAATTTACGAAGGAAAAAAAATTACTGGATCAATACTTCAGAAGTTAAATCAAAAATTAGATGCAGGGATAGTTTTAAAGAAATGCTTCCTAGAAACCAATCTTAACTATATTCAAAATAGAGATCAGATGTTTTTAGAAAGCTCCAGATGGCCACTTCAGCTTTGTATCGAACTTTTGAACAATAATAATGAACTTCTTTTAAAAAAAGCATCTTCAACCAAATCAATAATTAGAATTGCCCCAAATAATCTACAGTTTATTAATTTTATTTTAAAAGTGACGTTTTTGAAAATAAAGAAATTATATAAAATGGTTATGTATGTTGATCAATGGAATATTGGTGTTATAAAAAATAAACCACATTCTTTTTTAGAAGAAAGTATAGAACCTAAAATTAATTGGCTTCCTTTAAATTCAAGAAAAGTCTTCTACGCTGATCCATGCGCAATAGAAACAGAGAATGGTTTGGACATATTCTTAGAGGAGTATCCTTATAAAGAGGGTAAGGGAATTATATCTTACTCTAAATATTATAATGGGCATTTCACAGTTCCTGTGCCTATATTAGAAGAAGACTTTCATCTGTCCTATCCATATATTTTTGTTCATAACAATTTAAAATATATTATTCCAGAAAGCTTTGAAGCCAATAAGGTGATGCTATACCAAGCTGTAGATTACCCAAATAAATGGAAGATGGTTAAAGTTTTAATTGATGAATATGCTGGTATTGACAATACAATTCTTAATCATAATGATACATGGTGGATGTTTAGCAGTGATAAAAATGACGGGAGTTCACATAATCTTAATCTCTTTTTTGCTGATGACTTATTTTCAGAATGGAATCCACACCCTTGCAATCCAATTAAGACTGATGTTAGATCTTCAAGATCTGCTGGAAAACCTTTTATTCATAATAATAATATTTACAGGCCTTCAATGAATTATGAAGATAAAAATGAGGGCAGTATAACTATTAATTTAATTGATGATTTAAGCAAAAATTCATATAAAGAAACTTCTATAAAAAGTATTATGCCTTTTCAAAAGTCTAAATTTAGTGATAAAACTCACCATCTTTTCTCAACAAAAAACTTTCTATTAATTGATGGATGTAAAGAGACTTTAATTTTCTCTTCAAAGGAAATTGTCTTTCATCAGATATCGCTTATCATAAATAGATTAATTAGAATATTAGGATTAAAAACAAAATGAAGAACAAGCTAAAGATTCTATTTTTTGCAGATGCAGGAGTTGAACATACAATTAGGTGGGTTAAATATTTTGTAGATGTAGGCCATGAGGTTCATGTAATTTCGTGGAATGATTTTTCAGGAGGATCTGCGAGTTACAGAGTAGATGATATAAAAAACTCATTCTATCCTGCAAAATTACATATTCTTGGAGGTAAAAGACCAAAAAATAAATTTACATATTTATTATGGCTAACAAGATTAGTCCTTAATATTAGAAAATTATATAAAAATATTAAGCCAGATTTGATTCATTCCCATTCAGTAGGGTCTTATGCTTGGATTACATTACTTCTTCCAAAAACCAATACAATAATGACCCCATGGGGAACAGATGTTCTTATTGACATGAAACAATCTTCAATAAATAGATATCTTTCTACGAAAGCAATGAATAAGTCTCTGGCTATAACTGTAGATGCTGAGCACATGAAACAAGAATTAATTAATTTCGGAATTGATTCTAAAAAAATTAGTGTTATTTATTTTGGAACTGATACTAATTTTTATAAGAAATCTGAAGAAGATCGCTTGAGGATAAGAGATAAATACAACTTGAAGTACGATGATTTGGTTGTTATATCAACAAGAACCTTAAACCCAATTCATGATGTCTTTTTAACAATAAGATGTATTCCAGATGTACTACTAACTTCAATGAACAAAATAAAGTTTATAATCGCCTCAGATGGAATAGAAAGAGAAGAAATGGAGGAATATGTGTCTAAAAATGGCTTAAGTTCCAATGTCATCTTTCCTGGATATATGACAATGCAGGAAATGGTAGCATTTTTAAGTGCTGCTGATATTTATGTATCTTCATCCAAAGCAGACGCAGGACTAGCTGCAAGTACCGCTGAGGCTATGTCAATTGGACTACCTATAATAGTATCTAACAATTCTGAAAATAGTTTTTGGGTAGAAAATTCAGGATTATTATTTGATGATGGTGATTCAAAAGGAATTGCAAATGCAATTTTACAAATAGCCAACGATAAAGAACTATCCAGCAATTTTGGTACCAACGGAAGAGCTAGAATTTTAAGAGATAATGACTATAAAACAGAAATGTCTAAGGTTAATAGTCTTTACTTGAATATATGCAGTAAAGTTGAATAAGATTCTCTTAATAACTGTTAGCTACCCTTATGGAAGTGGTGAGCAATTCCTTCGTGATGAATTAGAATTTTTATCAAATAATGATGCTCATGTAGCAATTTATCCATCTTCATCTAAAGGCCACCCTAGAGAAGTTCCTAAGAATATAGAGATATTACAAAAACCACAAATTCAACGATGGTTCATTAATTTATTTGGAGCGCCATATTCATTTTTTAATTATGGTAAATACTATATTTCTGATTTAAAAGAATCAATTTACAAAGAAAAGTTCAACATTCTCCGTTTTAGCAGGTTTGCTTACATTATTAACTATATTTTGAGGTCTTCTATTTATATTGCTTGGTTTGATTTTTTCTATAAAAAAAATATTTCTCAAAATACATTGATATATACATATTGGATGAATTCTGAATCATATGCCGTTTCAATTCTTAAGAGAGCTAATCCTCACTTAAAAACAGCATCCAGAGTTCATGGGGGAGATCTTTATAAAGAAAGAAATGCAGACTTCTTGCCCTATAGAAAGCAAATAATTGATTCATTGGATAAAATTTTTACTATATCGAATCATGGTAAAGAGTATTTAACTGAGCAGTATGAATTAAAAAATAAAAGCAAGATTACTTTATCCAGGCTTGGTGTAATAAAGCAGGAAAGAATCTCTATTAAAGAAACCTCTTCAGAGGTCGTAATAGCTTCATGCTCATCAGATGACTTTGTGAAAAGAATTCCTGAAATATTATCAACCCTTGGCTATTTTTCTAACAAAACCAAAGCTAAAGTTATTTGGTTAAATATAGGAATTGAAAAAAATATTTTTTTTAATAAATATGGGAATATTCTGAATTTATACCCGAATTTAGAGTGTCGAATTCTTGGAATCCTACCTAATAATCAAATTGGTGAGGAGTATATAAAATTTAAACCCTCTCTTTTTATAAATCTAAGCTCTTCAGAAGGAGTGCCAGTATCCATTATGGAAGCATTTTCTTTTGGAATACCAGTGATAGCAACTGATGTAGGAGGCACATCAGAAATAGTAAATAATTCAGTCGGGTCATTGGTTGATGCTGAAGTTAATTATAAAAAAATAAAAAACGAAATTGAAAGATTAATTCAGTCAAGAGAGGAATATTCATTAAATGCCTATAATCAATGGAAAGATCTTTGTAATAGTGAAAATAATTACAATAAGCATTATAATTTTTTAAAAAAGGTAATAAATGATTAGTAATTTTAAAAATGTTTTTGTGCTTGCGCCTCATACCGATGATGGTGAATTGGGAGCAGGTGGAACAATTGCAAGGCTTATCGATGGTGGAGCAAATGTATATTATTTCGCATTTTCTTCTGCAGAAGAATCAGTTCCAGATGGTTTTCCTAAAAACATTCTCAGAACTGAAGTAATTGAAGCCACATCAGCCTTAGGAATACCTAAAGAAAATATTTTTATTTTTGACTACGAGGTTAGAAAACTTAATTATGTTCGTCAGGAAATTTTAGAAGATCTGATTCAGAAACGAAAAGAAATTATGCCTGATTTGGTTCTATTACCATCATTGAATGATATTCACCAAGATCATGCAACAATTGCACAAGAGGGCGTTAGGGCATTTAAAGGCGCAACAATATTAGGGTATGAGCTAATTTGGAATAATTTAATTTCTGACAATACATCTTTTGTTGAACTTGAAGAACATCATGTTGATAAAAAAGTTAAAGCCTGTTCAATGTATTCATCTCAAGCCGGGAAAGTTTATATGAGCAAAGATTTTATTTTTTCATTAGCAAAAACAAGAGGAGTTCAGATTGGCTTTAATTATGCTGAATGCTTCCAAGTGGTTCGATGGGTTCAGGGGCTAAAATAGTTATGAGCGATAAGCATATAGAGGAAGCTCGATATAATAAAAAGGCCCGCATTAAAAAATCTGCATTTAAATTCACGTTTCGAGTTACTAAGCTTTAATAAAATCGATGATGATTCATTTAATATTGCATACTTAAATATTTTTTGTGAGATAATATAATCATATTTTAAACATAGTTTTACTGAAATTAAAAAAATAAGAGTAATATAACAATGAAGAATGATTTAGGTGGTCTATCAGACTCAACAAAATTCCATGAACCTGTATCTGTTGATAATATAGATAACAACGTCTTAAAAAAGATGTTGAAGTCTATGATTATTATCAGAAAGACTGAACAGCAGCTTGCTCTGGCTAGAAAAGAAAAATTGATTGGAGGACCTGTACATTTAGGAGCAGGACAAGAGGCCATAGCCGTCGGAATTTCTGAGTCTTTACAATCATCCGATAGAGTTTTTGGTGCCCATAGATCACACTCTCATTTATTAGCCCTTAACCCAAACTTTTATAAACTATTTGCTGAAGTCTTGGGCAAAGAAACTGGTTTTTCAAAAGGAATGGGTGGCTCAATGCATCTTTTTGACAAATCTAGTGGCTTTTATGGTTCAGTGCCTATTGTGGCAGGGACTGTATCTTTAGCAGTAGGTGCTGCACTGGCAGCAAAAATGCAAGGTACCAATGATATAGGTGTTGCATATATTGGTGATGGTGCTGTTGAAGAAGGTGTGGTCCATGAGTCTTTTAATCTGGCTAAAGTTCATAATGCACCTATGTTTTTTGTGATAGAAAATAATCTTTTTGCAAGTCATATGCATATTTCATTAAGACAACCAAGTGACTTAATATCTAGGTTTGCTATTGCAAACGAGATTCCTTATAAGTTGATTGATGGAAATGATGTATGTGCAATTTATAAAGCTGCAAAGGAGCAAATAGCAGAAATAAGAAATGGTGATGGGCCAAGATTTATTGAGCTGGTAACTTATAGGCATTATGGCCATGTTGATTGGAGAGATGATGTTGATGTTGGTGTGGACAGATCTCTAGATGATATTGAGAATTGGAAAGAAAGAGATCCAATTCTTAGATTATCTAAATCTATGATTACTAAAGGTTGTTGGAGTATGGAAGAGGAAGAGGTATTTAAAAAAGAAATCGATAGAGAAATTATTATTGCATGGGATAAAGCAATGAATGATCCATATCCACCATTAAGTGCAACACTTGACCATGTTTACGCAACTAATCAAAAGGAAACATCATAAAATGCACAAACATAATTATGGAACGGCAATTCTCGCAGGCTTTGAATATTTATTAGAAAATTATCCTGAGGTGTTTGTCATTGGTCAGGGGTTATGGAGTCCTTGGTATGTTGGAAACTCTATGACAGATTTAGATAAAAAATTTGGCGTTGAGCGAATAATTGATACTCCTGTATCAGAATCAGCATGTACTGGAGCAGCTGTCGGAGCATCTTTAGCGGGTATGAAGCCTATTGTAGTGCATCCTAGAATGGATTTTATGATTTATGCAATGGACTCAGTTGTCAATCAAGCAGCTAAATGGTCCCACATGCTTGGAGGTCAAGCTCATCCAGGGGTGACTATCAGATCAATAATAAATCGTGGTGGAGAACAGGGTGCACAGCACTCTCAAGCGCTTCATGCATGGTTTGCTCATGTTCCAGGACTCAGAGTAGTCATGCCTTCTACGGTTGCTGATGCTAGAGATCTATTAATTGCATCTGTTTTATGTCCAGATCCTGTTATGTACATAGATGATAGATGGCTTTATGAGCAAGAGGATGAATTACCACCAGTTAATGAGATTAATCTTTTAGATCAGAGACCACATATAACTCAAACTGGAACTGATATCACTATAGTAAGCTCTGGGCATACATCGCTTCTAGCAAGGGATGCGGCAGCTCTTTTGATAGGTAAAAATATTTCAGCAGAAGTTATTGATATAAGAGTATTAAATCCTTTTCATGCTGATGAAATTGTTACATCGGTTAAGAAGACAAGAAATATACTCGTAGCCGATTCTGGAACCTTATCTGCTGGGTTTTCTGGAGAAATTATTGCAAAAGTTGCTGAAAGACTTCCTGTAGATTGTTTAAAAAATAAACCTATGAGAATTGCTTTGCCAGATGCACCAGCACCAACATCTAGGCTGCTTGAGAAAGACTATTACCTATCCGTTGAAGATTTGGTGAAAGCGGCTGAAAAAGTGCTTAATAAATAATTTAATTACCTTTTTGATACTATCTGAGAAGTTCCTGGTGGAGGATAAGGATAAAGATCAATATTCCTCTTTGATATGGTTATTATTTTTTCATCTACCTTAAGTTTCTCTAGCTTTTGAGAAACCCATCTAATAGCTATATCTCTAGAAAATACTGCTATAACTGTAACAATTATTAACTGTAAATCGAGTACCAAGTTTTTATTTTCTATATACACTATACCTAATCTACTTTTCCAGGGTCTTATTAATTGATTGTAAGCTAGATCCGGGTTCTCCTCATTAGCTAAAATATCCCCTTCGTCAGAGAAAATAATTGAGGAAATATCTGTAATACCGGGTCTAATTGTTAATAGTTTTTTTTCAGATAGGGTGTACATATCGGTTTCAGCTTTTACATTTGGACGTGGGCCAACAAGACTCATATCTCCTATAAGCACATTCCATAGCTGAGTTAGCTCATCCAACTTAAATTTACGAATAACATGTCCAATTCGTGTGATCCTAGAGTCATTAGCTCCTGTAGAATCTACACCAGATGAGTCGGCATTAACCACCATAGATCTAAGTTTGATCATATAAAATTCTTTACCATTTTTCCCAACTCTTTTGGGTATATAAAATGGATTTTTAAAGTCCTGAAGCCATACTAAGAAAATAACAGGAATTAGAACCGGGGTAGCAATTAAAAGCCCAGTTAAGGAGATAACAGAATCAAATAGTCTTTTCAAAATTAACTTCTATAAAAATCTTCAACTTTAGTGCAAACATAATTAATATCATCATCGCTTACAAAAACATTCATTGGTAACATAATACATCTCTCAAAAAATTTATCTGTATTAGGACATACCTGATCAAAACCTAGGTTAGTAAATTGATGAATGGCAGTTCCACCCCATTGGATAAGAGTACCAATTCCATTTTCTTTTAAAAATAATTGAAGGTCATTTCTTCTGTCTGCTTGCAATTCATAATTTTGATAAGTATCAAAATTATCTCCAATGGCTTCTGGACCGGCTGGCAATTCAAGCTCATTTAAATGCTTTAGCCTATCATTATAAATCTTTGCTACTTGTCTTCTTCTGACTATAACCTTATCGTATGATTTAAGCTTATAGCTTAGTATAGCAGCTTGTATATTATCAAGACGAGAATTTCTTCCCCATCTCTTTACTTCGCCGTCCGTATCTCTTCCATGATCATGAAGTTGATAGATTTGGTGATAAAGATCCTTGTCATTAACAAGAACGCCACCGGCATCTCCAAGACATCCTAAAACCTTTGCTGGAAAAAAGCTAATATCAGAGGCTAGTCCAAATGTACCTGCATGCTGTCCTTTGTATCTTGAGCCAAGTGCTTGAGCAGCATCCTCTACTATGAAAAGACCTTTCTTAGCCGCAATAGCATTAATAGACTCCATATCACAAATCCTACCATTAAGCTGTGTTGGCATTATCCCAACCGTATTTCCTGTAATAGCTTCTTCTATGGCAGAGATGCTTATTAAATTATCATTATTTTTGATATCAACTGGAACTGGAATACCCCCAGCTACTTTTATAGCTGAAGCAGTTGCAAGCATGGTATGAGATGAAATAATAATCTCATCACCAGGATTTACTCCTATAGCCTCCAAAAAGATCTCCATTCCATCAGTCGCATTTCCTACGCCTACTGAGTAATTTGTTCCGGCATATTCAGCAAGTTCAGATTCAAAATCAGAAACAGCCTGCTGCATTATAAAACCACCAGTAGATGAGACTTTATCAATAATAGATAAAAAATCTTCTCTGTCATCTGACCACAGTCTTGGGTATTCAAAAAAAGGGACATTTTTTAATTCCATAATTTTTTCCTTAGAATTTTTAGTTGAGTAATAACATTAAAAGTAATTACTTTAGAGTAATATTAAAATCAATATATTTTACACGTTTTTTATAACTCAATAAATAAATATTTTTTTATTAAATTTTAGCTTCAATCATCACTACTTAAGCAAGTTAATGATATAATTTTTTAGTGATAAATTTCATAAATGATAGTGTTGAAGAACCTTACATACTTCTAAAAAAAAATTATCTTGATGCTATTTCTGTAAAACAAAAATCAGTGGAAGCTATTTCAATAGCATCATTCTCGAAAGATAAAAATGAAGTTGATACAAGATTCGTTAATCTAAAGTATGTAGATAATAATAATTTTATCTTTTTCACAAACTATAATTCTAAAAAATCAGTTGAATTTGAATCACATGATCAAATAGCTGCGGTCTTATATTGGGGGTCTATTAACATTCAAATTAGAATTAAAGCTAAAATTAAAAAAACCTCAACTGAATATAATCAAAAATACTTTGCTGAGAGATCACCTCAGAAAAATGCATTAGCTATCTCATCAAATCAATCAAAGCCAATAGATTCTTATGAGAGTGTGGTAAAAAAATATAATAAATCTTTAGAATCTAATGATTTAAAAGAATGTCCCAATTATTGGGGAGGGTATTCATTTACTCCATATTATTTTGAATTTTGGGAAGGTTCTAACTCCAGACTTAACAAAAGAGATATGTACAAAAAAAATGGTAATAATTGGGACCACTCCATTCTTCAACCATAGATATAATCTTATTGCGTAATAGGTTAATTAGTATAAAATCATCATCAAATAATGCTTAACATTAAACAAATATTAATTTTAAATAACTTTACATCTAATTCTTGATGTTTATATTCCTTTTTAATTTATCCAAATAGGTAATCTCATAGCTTCTCAGAAAAAAAATATTACTCCCATTAATGAAAAAATCAGAGCTAGTGAAGTCATGCTTATTGGATCTAATGGAGAAAAACAGGGTCTGGTAGCTTTTTCTGTTGCCTTAGAGTCTGCTAGAGTCTCATCTCTAGATTTAGTTCAAGTTTCTCCTTCTGATGCAATTCCGGTAGTATGCAAGCTTTTAGACTATGGTAAGCACGTCTTTGATAAGAAAAAAAGCTTATCGTCTTCAAAGGTTAAAGTAAAAAGAAATACCACCAAGGAAATTAAATTTAGACCATCTACAGATGTGGGTGACTATAATATTAAATTAAAAAAGGTTAAAAGCTTTATTCTTGACGGAGATAAGACTAAAATAAGCGTCCGATTTAGAGGTAGGGAGATATTGAATAGCGATATGGGCCTCAATCTATTAAATAGATTGAGAGATGAGTTAGAAGATATAGCCCAAGTTGACCAAGAACCTTCACTAGAAGGTAGGCAGTTGCTTATGGTTCTTTCTCCTCTAAAAAAGAAGTAAATATAAATTTAAAAGAAGAATAATATGGGATATAAATTAAAGACACATTCTGGAGCTGCTAAGCGATTTAAGAAGACAGGTACTTCTGTAAAAAGTAAAAGTGCTCATAGAGCTCATATTCTTACTAAGCAATCAACGAAAAGAAAAAGACATAACAGAGGTCTAAATAAGCTATCAGGAATTGTGCTTAAAATGGCTTCAAAACTAATAAGAAGATAAATCATGCCAAGAACTACCAAATCAGTAACAGCCAGAGCGAAACATAAAAAAGTACTAAGTGCTACTAAAGGCCATTATGGTGCTAGAAGTAGATTATTTAGAACAGCTAAACAATCAAATATTAAATCTTTACAATATGCCTTTAGAGATAGAAAGAATAAGAAGAGATCTTTCAGAGCTCTTTGGATAGCAAGGATTAATGCTGGAGCTAGAGAACTAGGAGTTTCATACTCTGTTTTAATCAACTCCTTGATGAAAAAAGACATTGCCTTGGATAGAAAAATTCTTTCTGATATAGCTATTACTGATAGTACAACTTTCGAGAAGATTGTAAAAACAGCTATCAGCTAGATATACTGGTTTAATGCCAGAACATAAGGACATTTTACCCCCTAAGTTAGTCAAAGACAGGGGCTCCCTACACCCAATTAATCATATGAAAGATTCTATTATGAATCTTTTAATCTCTTATGGATTTGAGGTTGTTAATGGGCCTGAAATTGAAACAGAAGAATTTAATTTCGATATGCTTAATATAAAAAAATCACATCCTGCAAGGCAAATGCATGATACTTTTTATGTTGAAAACAAATCAAACCTTCTAAGGACTCATACATCGCCGGTTCAAATTAGAGGCATGCTTGAAAAAAAACCACCATTAGCATTTATTTCGGGTGGAAAAGTTTATAGAAAAGATGATGATTCCACCCATTTACCAATGTTTCATCAGGTTGAGGGCATATATGTTGATGAAAATGTAAGCTTTGCTCAACTTAAGGACCTAATTTATAAAATTATTTATTCACTATTTGGTGAGGATGTTGAATTAAGGTTCAGGCCTTCTTATTTTCCATTTACAGAACCTTCAGCTGAGGTTGATATCTTGTCAACAGAAGGAAAGTGGCTTGAAATACTTGGATGCGGGTTAGTAAATCCAATTGTTCTAGAGAATTGCAGTATAGATTCAAATAAATATAGTGGCTTAGCTTTTGGACTTGGAATAGAAAGAATAGCCATGCTCAAGCATGGAGTTACAGATATAAGAGAGTTTTATAAATCTAACTTAGATTTCTTGAGTCAGTTCAAATGAAAATAGCGTACAGTCATCTAGTTCAACACCTTGAAGAAAACCCGAGTATTGAGCAAATATCTGATAGTTTATTTCAACTTGGTCATGAGCACGAAATTGATGGCGGCATTTTTGATATGGAATTTACTCCTAATAGAGGAGACTGCCTATCAATAAATGGCTTACTAAGAGATTTGGCAGTTTTTTACACAGTAGCCAGCAATCAAGATATATTTACTGAAAAACTAAATGAACTTCTAATAGATTTTGAAAATCTATCAGAAAGTATTTGTACCCAAATATCATTTCTTAAATTAGAAATTGATGAAGTTCCAGAAATATATAAAGACTCTTTGGGTGATTATTTTTTAGATCTAAGTTTGAATAAAAATAACTTCTTCACTGATGTTTCTAATTACCTGTCTTATGAAACAGGCCAACCAACCCATTGTTATGATGCAAATACAATTAACGGTAAGTTACTCTTCCACGAAATAGATGGGGATGAAGAATTTGAGACATTGCTTGATAAAAAAATTGCTCTTACAGGTAAAAATGCAGTTTTTTCATTAAATAATGAAGTAATTAATCTTGCAGGCGTAGTTGGTGGTAAGAGTACATCATGTTCTGCTAATACTAAAACAGTTATTGTTGAATGTGCATTTTTTCAACCAGAAGCAATAATAGGCAAATCTGTAAAGTATGATATTCAATCAGAGGCATCGCATAAATTTGAAAGAGGTGTTGACCCTGATTCTCATGATAGGGTGCTCAGAAGGTTCATCAAGCTTGTTAATGGACATGCAAATATAAAAGACATGTCTATTACTTCTTATAAATCTAAAGATAACCCAATTACTCAAATACCAGTAAATGTTAGCAAAATAAATCAAATTATTGGAATTAATATAAGTGTAAAAGAGTACTTAAGCTACCTTTCAAAACTAGGTTTTGTTATTAAAGAAGGTTTTATTAAAGTTCCATCATTTAGAAGTGATGTTAAAACGCAGAATGATTTAGCAGAAGAGGTAGCAAGAGTCATCGGCTATGACAATATTGCAATATCTGAGATAAGTATTCCAAAGAGTGAGAAGACAAATCACAAAGCTATTGAAAATAAATTAAGATATTTTCTATTAGATCATGGGTTTTATGAAGTTATCAACTCGCCGTTTGTTAGCTTGTCATCAGAAGAAGCAATTAAAGTCGACAATCCATTAGACTCAAATAGAGAATATCTTAGAACAAATATAACAAATTCCTTGATAGACAATCTTTTGTTCAACGAAAGAAGGCAAAAAGATTCAATTAAGCTCTTTGAGATATCAGATGTTTATTCATCTAGCAATGGTATTAATAAGAAAAGAAAACTATCTATCATTGCAAGTGGAAGAGTTGGCCTCAACTATGAAGACTTCTCAAAAAAAATTAATAAGAAATACCTCACAACGCTATTTCAAGAAATACTTTCAAACGAAGTATTTGATTTTGAAATAGTATCAAGAGAGCTTTTAAATACAAAAATAAAGAATGAAATAGTTACATTGGAAGTAGATATTGACAGATTTTCTACTGACATTCTTTCCTACACAGAGACTGCTAAACTTCCTGAAGGTTTTGCTCAATATAGCCCTATATCTGATTTGCCATCTTCTTTTAAAGACATTTCATACTCAATTAAAGATTATAGTAAGACCCAAGAACTTCAGGATTTATTGCTAAACTATCAAAGCGATATTATAAAAAATGTTTATATTTTTGATTATTTTAAGAATGAAAAGCAGGAAGAAATTAAGATTGGATTTAGATTTGCTTTCCAATCTAAAAAAACAACCTTGAACTCAGCTGAAATTGAATTAGTTTATAATGATATTGTGAGCCAATCTCTAAGAATTGAAGGAATTTCAATTCCAGGAATGTAAATAGATATATGAATTTCAGTAAGACAGATATAATAAAAAGTATAAGCAAAAAATCTTTAGTTTCTGCTGGAGACGCAACAAGCATATTGGAATCATTCTTATTATTAATAAAAAATAAATCCAAATCAAGATTAGTTAAATTAAGTGGTTTTGGTTCTTTTGGCTTTAAAAAAACTCCTGAACGCCTTGGCAGGAACCCAAAAACACAAGATTCGTATATAATACCTGAACTAAATAAATTAAATTTTAAACCTTCAAATAAAATAAAAGAGAACATAAACTAATGAAAAAAATATTCTTATTTGCACTACTTTTAACATCGTTAGGCCTCTATTCGCAAGAGCTAGATGAGGCATATCTAGCAAGTCTTCCTGAAAGTGTTAGAGGTGATGTATTGGATAAAATAGCTGAAAGAGAAGTAAAAGATACTCCGGTTTACAGAAGACCATCCTCCATGATCAACAAGCCATCTAGCCAGTCTACAAGATTCGGAGCTCAGATATTTGATATGATGCAGACTTCTTTTATGCCTATAAATGAGCCTAATTTTGATAGTTCATATATCTTAGACTTTGGAGATACTTTAGAGATACAGCTAATTGGTCAAAAAAACTCGATTGAAAAATTGTCTATTAAAAGAGACGGGTCTATTAATATCCCAGAAATAGGCAAAATATCAGTTGCAGGTCTATCCTTGGACGAGGCTAGTCCTTTAATTAAAGGTAAGATTGCTAATGCATATATAGGAATAGAGGCATTTGTATCTCTAGTAAACATAAGAGATATACAGGTCTTAATTACTGGCAGTGCATATAATCCTGGGATATATACCTTAAATGGTAACTCAAACCTACTTCATGCCCTTAGTATGGCCGGAGGAATAGATGAAAAGGGTAGCTATAGAAAAATTGAGCTCATTCGAGATAATACAGTTATTAATACAATAGATTTGTATGATATTTTCATTCATGGCAAATCGGGCTTTGGTCAAAGATTAAGGTCTGGTGATAGTATTTTGATAAAACCTAGCAATAATCTTGTTAGTATCTCTGGAGCAGTCAAGAGACCAGGCGTTTATGAATTAACTTCTGATGAAAATTTCTCTGACTTATTTGCTTATGGTAATGGTTTTTCTGCATCAGCAGATATTGATACACTGAGAGTGGAGAGGCTTAATAAGGAAGAAGTTGAATTTATATACATATCTGATGTAAAAGATTTATCTTCAATAAAACCTGTTTCTGGTGATCGTTTAAATGTTAGGTCTTATGTTCGTAAAAGTGTAACTATTTCAGGGGCTGTAAATACTCCTGGTACATATGTTATTTCAAGAGGTGAGACCCTGTCTTCTTTAATAGATAAAGCGGAAGGGTATAAGGATGATGCTTATCTATTCGGAGGAGTTTTAAATAATCAAAGGGCTGAAAGCATTAATGCTGAGGCAGTAGAGAAGCTATATACCTCTTTTGTTCAAAAATTAATTAGTAAAGGAGATGCATTATTTGCCTCTGAATCTCTTCCATTTATTCTTGCAGAACTTAAAAAATCTACTATATCTGGAAGGATAATGGCTGAATTTGATGTTGATGTTATTAAAGCCTCTCCAGAGCTTGATACCAATCTTGAAGATGGTGACAGTGTGACAATTCCTATAATCACACAGCAGGTTTATATTTTTGGTGAGGTAAATAATCCAGGAGCCATTAGATACAAGTCAGGACAAAGCATTCAAAATTACATAGCTTCCTCTGGAGGTGTTTTAGAAAGTGCAGATAATACAAATATTTTTGTAGTGCATCCTAATGGTGAGTTGAATAGATTACAAAACACTTCTAGATTATCTTTTATAAATAAAAGAGGCAATGATGTTTTAATCTATCCAGGCAGTGTTATTTACATACCTAGAGAGGTACTCTCAAGAGATCCAGCTCTTGTGGCATCAATATGGGCTCCAATTGTTAGTGCCTTAGCATTAAGCCTAACGTCTTTATCTGTTCTAGATAATAAATAGAAAATAAATGAGATTTTTTTTTCATTAATTTTTACTCTTTCTCTTAATGCCAATTATTCAGATGACTATGATGGGCTTGGTTCCTCATATAATTCATTTGGACAGGTTGGATTAATACAAACACCCACGGCAGATTCAAAAAAAGAAGGAACAGTTTCCTTTATCTTTAATAAAAATGATATTTGGAAGTTTGGTACATTATCCGTATCCCCATTTGATTGGCTTGAGGCTAGTTATTTTTATTACAGACCATCAGATCTAATTTGGTATGACGGTGATAACATTGCTGGACATGAATTGGATAAAGGTTTTAATGTCAAGTTTAATTACCAACCAAAAAATAAAAATTTACCAAATATTGCAATTGGTTTAGATGATTTTGCAGGAACAGGATTTTTCACTAGAGAGTATATTATTGCAACTCAAGAATTAAGAGATATAAAAATTTCTCTTGGAATGGGCTGGGGTAAATTTGTTGGAAGTAATAATTTCAAGAACCCGTTATCTTTTTTATCCAATAGCCTTGATATCCGACCTGCAGTATCTGATAACTATGATCTAGGTGGAACGGCTTCCTATGATAAATGGTTTAGGGGTAATGCAAGTATGTTTGGAGGGGTTGAATATTTCTTTCCTAAAGTCAAAGGATTGAGTATGAAGGTAGAGTATGACCCATATGATTACTTTAATTTTTCTGCACGAAATAGAAGTGATGCTATTTACGAGCTAAGAAAGAAAGATTCTAATATAAATATAGGTTTTAGCTATCTAGTTAGAGAGTTTCTAACTATTGATGCTTCCTATATTAAGGGTAATACTTTTAATCTTAGTTTTACTATCGGAGCAACATTTAACGGAAAGCTTCGAAGTAAACCAAAATTTAAGCCAACTATAAAAACAAGAGAAAACGATGATAAATCAGAGATGGTTTTCTATGAGGATCTCTTACACAACCTAAATAACAATAATTTATTATTACAAACGGCCTCACTCTCCAAAGAAAAACTAGATATTTCTATTTCAACTTCGCATTATAGGAATGCTATTAGATCCTCGTCTTATGCTGGCTCCATAGCAAGCAGTGTATCTAGAGATCACAATATCAATCTAAGCCAAATTAATATTAGCCATATCAATGCAGGAGTTGAGTTAAATAATATAACCTATATTGCCAATCATCTTGATAGCAGTAAAGATACTCCTATAGAGATTATAGAAAGATACACAAAGCTTGATTCGGGGAATAAAAATAATTATAAAAATCATGAATTTCAACCAAGTGTAAAGTTTCCCGCTGTCTTTTCATCCTTTAGCCCAGTATTGGTAAGTAATATTGGAAATCCTGAAAAATTTTATTTTTGGGGCTTAGATCTTCAGAATACTTCCGAAATTCAATTTAATAGAAGTCTTTTACTTTCCTCAGAGATTAACTACTCCTTATATAATAATTTTAAAGATACCATTTCAGGCCCTGCCTCTAAAATGGAGCATGTCAGAACAGATAAAGTTCAATATCTTAAAAATGCTAATCTTTATATTAAAAGAATGCAGCTTGATTATATTTGGTCACCAAGAAAAGATTTATACGCAAAGGTAAGCGGTGGCATATTTGAGAGTATGTTTGGAGGTTTGGGAGGCCAGGTATTATATAAACCCTTTAATAGTAACTTTAATATAAGTTTTGAAGGTTTCTATGTTAAACAAAGAGGGTATGACCAAACCTTTAAATTTAGAAAATATGAAACAACAACTGCTCACCTCAATCTAGGTTATTTACTCCCAATGGGAATAGAGTCTAATATAAGCTATGGCCGATATCTTGCTAAAGATGATGGCTTTACATTCGATCTATCCAGAAGAACAAAATCTGGGTTCAAGGCTGGTGTATATTTTACTAGAACCAATGTTTCTGCAGAGTTATTTGGAGAGGGTAGTTTTGATAAAGGTTTTTACTTTCAGATACCTATGGATCTATTTTCAAAAGATTATACAGGCGGCTATAGCAACTTTAAACTTTCTCCGTTAACTAGAGACGGAGGAGCTAAACTAGAGTTTGATAAAGATCTAAGAGGCATTATCTATAACTCATCTTTGAACGAGCTTAGACAAGGCTGGAGATAGGCTCTCAAGCTAAAAATGTAGTTTGTACAAAATGTAACGCTCTAAATTCCTGTATTACTACTAATTAAGACTCTTATTTAACTACTCTCTGTCAGAAGATTTTATCTACTCAAGCCCGTTGATATTATAATAGGCAAAAAAATAGCGGGTGAACCCGCTATTTCTATACTGCGTAGTTCTATGTGCTAGTGCCTGTGCTAGTAGAAGTTCCTGTACTTGTACTTGTACTTGTACTTGTACTTGTACTTGTAGCAGGCGAAGTGCTTGTACTTGTACTTGTAGCAGGTGAAGTGCTTGTGCTTGTACTAGTGCTAGTGCTTGTAGCAGGAGTCGGAGCCGGTGTTGGTGCAGGAGTCGGAGCCGGTGTTGGTGCAGGAGTCGGAGCCGGTGTTGGTGCAGGAGTCGGAGCCGGTGTTGGTGCAGGAGTCGGAGCCGGTGTTGGTGCAGGAGTCGGAGCCGGTGTTGGTGCAGGAG
>Ga0302121_10000188_pt1 | contig 37930 bp, 65 predicted proteins | sample CB21_surface_MG_FD_203120 | JGI IMG/M metagenome (GOLD analysis project Ga0302121, IMG submission 203120) | Marine microbial communities from Western Arctic Ocean, Canada - CB21_surface | ecosystem: Environmental > Aquatic > Marine > Oceanic | place: Canada: Western Arctic Ocean | collected... | reverse complement strand
GGAGAGAACAACAATCTCTTTGTCAAGCAAAAGGGTAATGGAAATAAGACCCTAAATATGACTATAAGAACTGATGGTGGTTCACAGGATATTTTACAGAAAGATGATGGCGCACACACTGCTACTGTAGATTTGACAGGAAGTTATCACACAGACTTATCATTGATACAGCGGGGAAGTACAAACCAATCGTATTCCCTCACGCAGAATTGTCAAACAAGTGGGGGTTGTAGTGTCTCACTCACACAGGGGAATTGATTATGAAAAATCAGATAAAATTGAAAGATAATATTGATGTTAAGTCGATACATGATGAGTTGGATAAATTGAGTTTGTGGAAACAAGCATACAGTACTTTAGGAGTACCAAATAAGCCCAATAGCCCATGGCTAAATTCTTCTGCTATTAGTTTAGTGTCTGTCGAAAGACCAGATTTAAAATATAGTAGCGCCCACATACCAACTATTCCACATTCTGATCCTGAAGCCGGCACAAGAACTAGTCTTAAAGAATGTTTGTTGCCAGGAATGTTTATGGTAGATTCTATAGATCAATTTCCAAACACGCAAAAATTTCTTATATGGTTTATAAATGAATATCAAGGAGAAATTGGCAGAGTAATGCTCTACAAGTTACCACCAAAACTTAGTGTAGGAGAGCATAGAGATAGAGGAATATATTTTAAAGATAAAGACAGATTTCATGTAGTGATTTCTGGAAAATATATTTATACTACGAATAGAAATAATAAAGAACAATATAATGAGGGTGATCTATGGTGGTTTAATAATAAAGTATTACATAAATCATATAACAATGGCACCATTGTTAAAATCAATCTTGTGTTTGATGTTTATAAATCAAATTGGCGTAAAATGGTATGAAAACATTTATTGAATTTGGCGCACCGAAGAATATGAGAGGCTTAGAATCTAACCCATATAGTATTACCAAAGCAAAAGAAGAGGGTTATAGAACAGTTGCAATAGACTGTAAGAGAATAGGTTTTCATCTCACACCAGAATATATTAAAGTTGTAGATAAGACATATTATAATTTTTGGAGTGATGATATAGATATTCCTTTAGCAGACAAATGGATTTCATATTCTTCCCTTGAACACTGCCCTAAAGAAAGAGTTCTAAAAGAGGTCAAGGGTATTGCAAAAAAAGTTAAAAGTGTTGGAGAGGTATCAATTGACTTGTCAGTCCATAACAATATTTCTCGTACCCTAAATTATATACAAACACCCCAATGGCGGGATATTATGGATAATTTTTTTATCTATGATTTTGAAGAAGATTTGGACGATGAGATGATATATTTTAAAAATTGTGTGGCGGCGCTATGAAAAAATGGATTGTATCTATATCAGTTATCTTAGTCTTATGTGGTATTCGTTTTTCGGACCCGTGGTTCCTAGACATGGTTCGTCTGAAAGCGATGGATCAACATCAACGGAATCAGACAACAAAAATACTTGACAACATCGTTACCGTAGAGATTAACAATCAGACAATTAGAAAACGTGGCCAGTGGCCTTGGGATAGAGAGACACTTGGTAAAGAGATTATCAAACTTTATCAATCAGGTGCTGGTCTTGTCGTTGTCCCTATTCTATTTGCAGACCCAGATCGTGCCGGCAAAGATAAGTTCTTTGCTAATGTACTCAAACAAACTCCCACCATCATAGGACAGATACCTACTAATGATAACAGCGCAACTGGTGTAGTGCGTGGTGTTGCTTCTATTGGAGCAGACTGGAAACCTTGGGTGTATCGATACTCTGGTGCAGTTGGTCCTATACCAGAATTTGCAAAGAACGCAAAGGCTGTCGGTATGATGATTGTCGCACCAGAAGCTGATGGTGTAGTCAGACGTATGCCTCTGGTAGTATCAGTTGATGGTGTATTGTATCCTTCAATAAGTATGGAAATTTTACGCATGGCTGCGGGTGATATATCATTTCAGATGAAGACGGGTATTGCTGGTGTAGAGAAATTACGCATACCAAAGTATAAGATGATTGACACAGATGCTAATGGTAACATATGGTTAGATTTTCAGTGGAAGACAAAGACCTACCCATTACATGAGAAATTACCAGACCTAACGGGTAAGATTGTAATACTGAGTATGACTGCTTCTGGTCTTGGAAGCCCTGTGGCAACCCCTGTGGGGGTCATACAGTCCCATGATCTTATTGGCGCATCACTTGCTACAATGATGACAGGACGCAACATAACACGCCCATTTTGGACTAATCTTGCAGAATTAGCGGTCAGCGGTGTGGGCGCATTGATCCTGACGATTGCGGTTCTCACACTCGCATGGTACTTTGGTGCAGTACTGTTGCCTTTGTTCCTCGCTGGATCGTTCTACGGCTCAGCATACTTGTTCACTGAGTATAGTTATTTGGTAGATTGGTCGTATCCCGTCCTTACTATGTTTGTGGTTTGGGCAATTGCTGCGTTTATGCGGTTCATGGAAGAATACAAACAGAAGATGGAGATCAAGAAACAGTTCGCAGGGTATGCCTCACCTACAGTGGTTCGTCTTCTACAGGAAAACCCCGCACTCATCAAAGATGGTATGAAGAAGGAGATTAGTATTTGCTTCTCTGACCTTCGTGGGTTCACCCCGTTGGGCGAAAGTTTTGGTGACGACGTGAAGGGACTAACCCAAATTATGAATGGGTATATGGATGCAATCACGCAACCTATTCTAGATGCTGATGGTATGGTTATCAAGTATATCGGTGATGCGTCTATGCATATACACAACGCACCCATAGATGATGATGATCACCCAAGGAGCGCAGTCAACACTGGACTAAAGATGTTGAGTGCAGTGGAGAAATTTAATGATAAAATCGTTTCTGAAGGGCGTCCACCGGTTGGTATGGGCGCTGGTATTAATACTGGTCTTGGTTACCTTGGAGAGATGGGAAGTACCAAGCGTCATAGCTACGATGTTCTAGGAGATGCAGTATCGACTGCTGCTCGTATTGAGTCTAAGTGTAAAGAGTATGGTTGTCTGTTGTTGGTAGGAGAGTCTACCTATGATATGACTAAGGATGACTTCTTCTACCTCAAGGTCGATGAACTGGCAGTGAAGGGTAAGACCATTGGTATTCGTATCTACACCGTCCTGAGTGAGATGGATTGGATGATGAAGAATACCAATTGGGGTATGGCAGAAAGTCAACACATCAAGATGCACGAATATTATAGCAACCAACATTTTGATCATGCAATCAGACTATGCAATGATCTGAGTATAGAATTTGATGGAAGAATGAGAAATTATTATACCATGTGGATAGAAAGGTGCGAATTTATGAAGACCCAACCACTTGAGAAAGATTGGAATGGTGTATTCATTGCTACTACAAAGTAGATATGTCCTCACTGCATACCTTCCTGAGTATAAATAATTATGTAGTGCAAGATGATTTGTTCTAAAATTCAAGAAGGAAAAGAAGATAATGACGACAACAACATTGTCGCACACCATTTGCCGTGTGTGTGACGTAGTGAAAGAGGTAGTAGTAAAAGTTGGTGGAGGTTTTAATAATTTTTTTGTGACACTATCCACTGCCAACGCAGCCAGAGAGTTATCGGATTCTGGATTTTATGGTGAAGCAGTGGAGTTGATTTTGCGTCAAACTCGTAAGTAACTGTAAAATAACACAAAATAAAATGAATTTAGGGGGTTGACAAACTCCCTTTTTTCATATATACTATACTTTATGATTAGGAGTTCATAATGACATATTTTATTACGGGAACCAGACGAGGACTAGGTGAAGCTTTAAGTATATTTTATGATACTGTTGACACTTTAGAGGAGTGTGATGTTTTTATAAACTGTAAGCATAATGGTTTTGAACAAGTTGAGTTATTGTATAAGGCTGCTGAACTTAACAAAAAAATAATTAACATAGGCTCTAGGGCCTCGGACGGCATTCTCAAAAAAAACAATAGATTTCTATATGCGGTACAGAAGTCAGCACTTGATAAAGCAAATGAACAATTATATTATCAAGGTGTAGACACAACAATTTTAAAATTTGGTGGTTTTGATTCTCCGGTGAATCAAAGCACCAAACCAAAAATGACAATAGGATATTGTGTATCGGTAGTTGATTGGGTTCTTAATCAACCCTATAGGGTAAAAGAATTGACAGTTGGATGCCGAAACCATCGATCAAAATAATGCCGATTAGGGGTTGACAGGGATCAATTTTTAGTGTATAGTATTCTTGTAGATTGGTTCTAATGAAAGAGATAAATATAATTATGGATATATACCTTCACACAGCCCTTGCAATGGGCGCAATTGGTGCCGCATATTATGCAGGATACTATTTTGCACAACCATCTGTTGAGGATGTTGTAGAATCGATGCTTGAAACTCTCGAATCAGAGGGTTATATCAAGACCAAAATGGATAAGGATGGTGACAAGGAACTAATTCTTATTGAAGATGTGATAAAAGACCTTGACAAATCCTAGAAAATAGTTTATAGTTATATAATGAGCGGTATGCATTTATTGCCTGTGTATTATTCGACTACGAATACTCGCAAGCGCAAACAGAAAAAGAAGTCGGCCTCTGTCCTAGAGGCAGAGCGACAACACGCAAAGTTTTTAAAGAAGATGGGTATAGGGGGGCGTAGCTCAGTTGGGAGAGCGGGTGCTTTGCAAGCATCAGGTCAGGAGTTCGATTCTCCTCGCCTCCACCAATCTTTCAATTCAGACCAATTCTACCATTCTTCTGCTGCTAAGAAGGAAGAGAATGTGTATAGTGGTAAACGTAAACTTATCGGTATTGCCACGATGCATAAATCCAACAGTGTCCCTATTTTTGAGGACAATAAAGAACTTGCAACAGAGATTGCAAGAATGAGGAGATAACATGAGAGTTGAAGTGCGTAATAATAATGTTGACAAAGCTATGAAGATTCTAAAAAAGAAACTCACTGAAGATGGGTTGTTTAATGAACTACGAGAACGAGAGGCTTTTGTGTCAAAGGGTGAAAAGAAACGACATGAACGTGACGCTGCAAAACGTAGGCAGAAACGTAATCTTGAAAAACGAATGGAAGAACGAGGGTATTAATCCAATGGACGTAAATATTTACAATGATATTCTTCCATCCAAATTAGTTAAGGATGTGTATGAGTGGGCAAAGGAAAGGACTTGGGCCGCACCATATCGAGGACTTCATTATGATTTTCATCATGGTAAACATAATATACTCACAGATACTTTTACCCAACAGGGAATGTATCGTTTAGCACTTGGTAAGACTGTTAGCGAGGTTGAACACAATTGTCCACTGGTTGCAGAGATGTGGAATATTATCAACTACAATTTGTTTGATGATATGGCATCTTTCGAAGATGGAATCTCTGAATCGCATAGTTCGGGAAGAATGAATAAAACGACAACAGGTAAAAACCATTATGAAGAAAATGGATTTATTTCGAGTGGAAAAGAAAACAAGATAAATTGTTTCATCAATGGAAGAGGACCAAGATTAATTAATGTTCTTATTGATGATGATGAAATCGGTGGAATTCATAAAGACAGCGAGCCAGAGTTTTATGGAGTTGCCGGATACTACACCGTAATAGTTGCAATCAATCCAGATTGGAAACCAATATATTCTGGTGACGTATTGTTTTTTGATGATGAAGAAGAGGTAATGAAACATCCCAAAAGGGGATATAACGTAGGTTGGCCTAAAATAATTTTCTCGCAAAAACCCGGCCAGATTTGTGTTTTTAGTAGTAACACTATTCATAAAGGTCTATCACCGGATGTCAAGGCGCCAGAACTAGCAATGAGAGTTGCTTTCAGAATAAAACTAAAGGGATAATAATCTAATGCCACGCAAGAAGAAAATCACCGCTACTACAGACAACAGTGAGTGGAAAGCACCTAAGAAACGCAAACCCCGCAAAACTATGTCTGATGAACAGAAGGTTGCTGCATCAGAACGTCTTGCAAAAGCGAGAGAAGCGAGAGCCGCAAAGAACCCTGATTATGGTAAGACCAACATACATGTGAGTTTGCGTGACCTTCCTGATGACCACCAATTGAGTCCGAAGAAGGTCAAACAGTGGATCAAGGTTCAACAGGATTATGCAAAGTCTGAACGTGTTTCGGTTAGACAAAATGTCAAGGGTGCTATTGCAAAACTTGCTGACCATGAAGGTTATGTTCGTAATATGCAAACATATCTTCGAAGTGGTACATGGACTGATATGTTTTATGGTCAAGACCAACAAGGTAAAATAGTTAATAGGTGCCACGCACTTGCATATTACTGGTATGGACCAAATAAAGGTCAAGCAAAGAGGAACGTGGGAACTTTTTATCCAGACATGGGATGCACCTATACACAAGAAATGTTCAATGAGGAAAGAGGAATCGATGGACGATCAGAAGACACCACCGCAGGTAGTGGACAACGTAGTAAAGGGCCCGTGGTCAGAAAAAAGCGGAAGAAAAGTAAAGCTTCCTGATAAGGATGTTATTGAACTGCATCAAGACCTTCAGTTTGCTGAAGAACTGACTCAAAATTTAATGGTTCAGATGATTCATACAATGAGTGAGAATGGTATTGCTGTTAGTGATAAAACTTTCATTCGTGATATGGCCATGCTCATTGAGTTGGTTAAGGGTTCTATTTACAGGGATATGGAAATGGATCATCCAACACATAAGTTTGTGGATGAGTTTGTTGATATTATGGAATCTGGTGACACATATAATACAGAGGTTGATTTTGATACTATTGTTAAACTTGCTAATATATTAGAGGAAGATAATGACCCAGAAATTTCATGAACCATTTAGTCCAACAATCCTAGAAACTACTGTACCGGATAGGTTTGTAAGAGTTGTAAATGATGTGGCCGATAGTGTTCTCTCTAGTGAAAAAAGGAGTCAACAGTGGGATTGGTCACATAAGCTTGTTGGTAAAGTGAATAAAGAAATTCTAATTCCTGTCACTGATCCAGCTGATAAAATATTCTTGTCTAAAATTATCAAACAGGGTTGTCTTGATTATCTAAATCACCACATTGATAAGAAAAGAAATAACCCTTGGACTCGAATGGGTACTGGAAAGAAACCAACTATCGACAATATTCATCTGTCTCACAGCTGGGTAGTTAGTCAATATGCTGGTGACTTCAATCCAATGCACCACCACAATGGAGACTTCTCTGGTGGTATATATCTCAAGGTGCCAGAGGGTATGAATGATGAGTGGGAAGAAGATTTTCAAGATCATTATCCTGCAAGGGGATTGATAGAATATTCATTTGGTGAAAACCAATCATTTCGGTCTGACAATTTAAAATTCAAACCAGAAGTGGGAAAGTTTCTAGTATTCCCCTCTTGGTTGAAACATCTTGTGTATCCCTTCTCTGTAGAAGGCGAACGCCGCATGATGAGTTTCAATGCAACACTTATAAATAAGTAGAACGAAAGAATAATTATGATATTAGTTGACATGAACCAGATTTCAGTTGCATCCGTAATGATGCATCTGCACATGACAAAGCAGACTAAACCCGATGAGGATATGGTTCGCCATATGATCCTCAATTCACTACGCATGTATCGCATGAGGTTCTGTGATGAGTATGGTGAGCTGGTTCTCTGCTATGACTCAAAACACTACTGGCGTCGAGACTATTACCCTGAGTACAAGCACAACCGTAAGAAGGGTAGAGAAAAATCCACAAATGATTGGGATGCCATCTTCGAAGTGCTGAACGCAGTCAAGGCAGAACTGAAAGAGTTCTTCCCATACAAATTTCTAGAGGTCTATGGCGCAGAAGCTGATGACATCATTGCTGCCCTATGTGGTGAGTTGGAGTTTGACAACGGTGAGACACTAATCTTGTCTGGTGACAAGGACTTCATCCAGTTACAGAAATATCGTAACGTCACACAATACAGCCCAATCACTAAGAAATTTATCAATGGTGTTGACCCAGATATTTATCTGAGTGAGCATGTTCTAAAGGGTGACAGCAGTGATGGTGTTCCTAATGTGCTATCCCCAGATAATACCTTTGTAGATGGTCTTCGTCAGAAACCCCTAAGTAAGAAGAAGATTGCTACGATGGTTGAGGGGGTATTTCCGAATGATGAGGTCAAGCGCAATTACCAAAGAAACAAGACGCTGATTGATTTGAAAGAATCACCGCCTGAGTTATTTTTGGAATGTATTAAAGAATATAATGAGTCGCCAAATGGTGACCGTAGCAAACTACTAAATTATTTTACACAAAAGAGGTTACGCAACCTCGTTGAATCGATAGGAGAATTTTAATGGTAATCGACACATACACACTAGGTTTTGCAGAAATCTTAACCAAGGTTTCCAAAATTAAAACAAAGAAGGAAAAGGTTACTTTTCTGAAACATTATCAGACAGATGCTCTTCGCATGGTCTGCAAGGCATCCTTTGACCCTAAAATTGTTTGGGAACTACCAGAAGGCGATGTTCCTTATAATCAAAATGATGCACCAGAGGGAACAGAACATACTCTATTGTCGCACGAATCCAGAAAGTTGTATCATTTCATCAAGGGTGGTAATCCTACTTTAAGTCGAAACAAACGTGAGATGATGTTTGTTCAGATGCTTGAAGGACTCCATAAGGATGAAGCAGAACTTTTGATTGCCGCAAAGAATAAGGTTCTGCATCAAAAATACAAGGGTTTATCTGATAATGTGGTCAAGGAAGCATTTGATTGGGATGATAATTATGTCCGAATCGAAGGTGCCACTTATCCTCAGTCTAAGGGACTAGCCGCAGGATAACTTTTTTTGAGTTTCCTTTAAAATCAATGACTTAGCATGTACGATTTTTGTTGACAATCCCTGTTCTATGGTCTATACTAAGGTATAATGAGAAAACAGAGAGAGATTGATATGAAAAACGAAATGAACACCCTGATTGAGAACATCAAAGAAGATTATCTTACTTGGACCACTGGTTGCGCCTATGCCAAAGTTGGCGGCACTGGTGAATTGGACGACATCAATAAGGAGATGATTGCTAGGTTCAACGAGAAAATCACCTACAAGACGGGTTCCAAATACATCAAGGTATTCAACGAAGGTGGTAGTGTTTGGGGTTTCGTTGTCAACACCGACAACGACAAGAAGTTCAAGAAGGGCGACATTCTGAAAGCCGCTAGTTGGGCTTCTCCTGCTCGAAACGCTGCTCGGGGTAACATCTTCGATGGTGGTTACACCATCAACTGGACTGGCCCCCTTTACTTAATATAGGAGATTGATTATGAAGAAGATTGCAACAATCGCTATTGAAACCATGTTTATGTTAACTCTATTTGCGGCGGGGTGGTTTGCCCTCGTCGTACTTTAGGGGTTGAGATATGAACTACATCAATGTTATAGGTTCCACGAAGAAGAAAAGGGCACTTGTTGAGAGCGCCGTTATTTTCTGCATCAGTGAGTTGATGCCTCGTATGCGAACCCTTGAGATTGAACTTAACCTCAAAAACATTAAAAATGAAGAGGTTGTTGGTTGGTGTTACGAAGGTGAAAATAAACGAGACTTCTACATTGACATTGATAAATCCTTTGATAATGAAGAACTGGTTGAGACTGTGTGTCATGAAATGGTTCATGTATGGCAGGCTGCCACACGCAAGATGAAAGACCTTGATGGATTTCGTAAGATGTACATGGGCAAGGTCTATGATGAGACGACTGCATACGATGATGAACCTTGGGAGATTGAGGCATACGCCATGCAGGGTGAACTGTTGGAAAAATTTAAAGAGGAATATGTGATATGAGTAAGATGAATAACTGGATGATGGACATCGAAGATTTCTGTAATGGATACTTTTATGATAATCATTCCGATGGCAACAGCTTCACCATGAAGGAGGATGACTTCACTATCGAAGAGGTGGTTGAGGATGTTGGGATGTACTTCAAGAGCAACGAAGCAACTAAGTACGCCAAACAGTATCTCATCACACAAATGGGTGAGATGTAATGAATCCACTTGAAGCAGCAATTATTGGAATTATGATTGTAATCCCTCAATCACAATTACCAAACACACCTGACAGGTCTGCTGAGTGTCTCGCACTTAACATGTATCATGAGGCAAGAGGTCAGGGTATTGCAGGAGAGCTTGCTGTTACCGCTGTCGTATTGAACCGTGTTAATGATAAAAGATACCCTAATACCGTCTGTGAGGTGGTAGAACAGGGGCCTACACGAGCATCATGGCAAGACCCGAAGATTAGGTTCCCTGTTAAAAATAGGTGTCAGTTCAGCTGGTTCTGTGACGGCAAGAGTGATACGCCTCGTAATAAAAAGATATATAATAGGATGTATGGTCTTGCAGACGCAATTTTGGACAATGAGATTTCCTTCCTAGATATCACTGGTGGTGCAACGCATTATCATGCAGACTATGTGTCACCCGCATGGGCAAAGACTAAGACGAAGACTGTAGAGATACAGGATCATATATTTTATAGATGGGAAAAATGAGTCACTTTAGATTTATTGAGAAGAACATTGACGTAAGTGATATTCTCGCTGATATCAAGGATGAGGATTGGGCTATAGCAGGATCACTACAAGGTGCTGCTGGAGATACGAAACCGTATGGATTCCTACCCCTCACAATGGCCGCAGTGAAGAACGCTGATGATGACCCGAAGAAAACTGAGTTACAACAGAACACTCCTATGTACTACCGTTATCCCGGTATCAGAAAATGGTTGAAGTCTTATAGGTTACATCGACATTCACGGGCAGCGTTCTTTAGATTGAAGCCGGGTGAGACATTGGGGAAACATATTGATGAGGGTGACTACTACCTAACACGGGACAGGTATCATCTATCGTTACAGGGCACATATCTTTACACGGTTGAAGATGAATCTCATCAGATAGACCCCGGCACATTTTTCTGGTTCGACAACAAACGAACACATATGTCATATAACAATGGTGATGTTGATCGCCTGACCTTTGTTTGGGATGTTCCAAAGGGTAGGAGAAATCCATGATTGAAATTTTTGATGATATATTGAATGAACTTGATTCTTCTGTGTATGATCAGATGATTTCAAAACTACAGTGGAGTTATGTGCCTCAACCAGTAACCCCGCCTCTAATTAACCATCATTGGTATGCAAGTGGAGAAACCTTTATTGATGATATATTTGAAAGCCTTCTTAATGCAACAGAATTAAGGGGTTTGGATACAATTAAATCATCATATATTTTAGCACACACACATGGATTAGAACAACAAGCACACTATGATGCTTGTGACTTTACCATGATATATTATCCAAAACTAAATTGGCAACCTGAGTGGGGTGGTGGTACGTTAGTTGAGGATACTCTTGTGCAGTACAAACCTAATCGCTTGGTGATGTTTAGTTGTGATCAACTACATCAGGGACAACCCATTTCTAAGCAGTGTTTCGAACTTAGACCGATTGTCGTCTTCCAGTGTTATGCTGAGAGTGCAATGGTAGAGAGATTATCATGGCAGAAATAATATCACTGACAGACTTGATTGAGACTCGATTGCGTAAAGAGCAGGAGATAGAATATTATCAAGAAACCTTAGAAAGATTACAGAAAAGGATTGGTGAGCTGGGTAAGGAAGTCAGCATCACTACTCTTATTATTGATATGATTGAGAACGAAAGGGTCTTGACTTTAGATGAGAAAAAGGGTAAGATACTACTATTAGATGATACAAAGAAAGAAGAATGATGACTGAACTTGAAGAGTTGCGTGACGAAATATCAGACTTAAAATCTAAGTTTGAAGCATTTGCAGAACCTTGTGCGATTGGTCATGAGCAGTTGTGGGAATTAGTAAGGGGCTTGCAAGGATTACCTGTTCCTAATGGTGTAAATGATGTGGATTTGAGGGATTTAGTATGACTAAACGTGAAGAAAAAATTGAAAAAATTGTTAAAATGATGACTTACATTCGCCAGCGTGACTTCCGCTTTACTTTTGGTGATATAGATTTCGGGTTTGATCCTAATTGTCCAAACATGAAAAACCCAGGCAAGGGTTATAAAAACATTACCAACGATGAATATCGCAAAGCTTATAAGATTTTTCACAATTTACTAAAATCAAATCTTGTTAAAAATCTTCCGGCTGGTCATATGGAGACTGATTTTTCTAAAGGAACATATACTGGCAATTTCGGAGAGACTTGTTATTATAGGGAATGGAAAGAAGTATGAATATATTTTACCTAGATCGTGACCCCGTTATTGCTGCACAGATGATGTGTGACAAGCATGTAGTCAAGATGATACTGGAGAGCGCACAGATGCTCTCTACTGCTCATCGTGTTCTTGATGGTGATGAATATGCTGAGAAGATGGGGCTATACAAGTTGGCTCATAAGAACCATCCTAGTACTATCTGGGTTCGTTCCAGTGAGTTGAACTATCGGTGGTTGTGGGAACATTATGTTGCTCTAATGGATGAGTACACCTATCGTTATGATAAAACACATGCCACATCCAGATTGCGTGATGCTTTGGATAAAACACCAGATAACATGCCCGCTATACAACTCACTGATACTCCTTGGTCTGCTCCACCCCAATGTATGCCTGATTACTGCAAAGGTGATGATGCAGTGCTTGCTTATCAAACTTACTATATAGTTGAGAAGTCAGGTTTTGCAAAGTGGAAACGCAGAGATATACCGGAGTGGTTCAATGCAGAGAGAGAGTTATTGGGATTACATGGGGCGACGAATGCGTGAGGAAAGAGGTCAAAGATACACATATATTTCATCTACTATACTGGATGAATTGTATTGTAGAGTAAAGGCATTGGAGTATCGTGTATCCCAACATGATCAAGATATCAATGCGTTAGATTGGGAAATTCGTGGAGAAGACGGTGCTTACGAAGAACCAGAACAATTGGAGTTATCTATATAATGCCTACATATATATTTCGTGATGACAAGACGGGCGAGACTTGGGAAGATATGATGTCAAATTCTCAACGTGAAATTTATCTTAAAAACAATCCAGAAATAAATCAGGTTCCCGGCGGGTTTGCTACTGTTGGCGATCATCTTATGGGCGTTGGTCCAAAACAGGATGGTGGTATGACAGAGAATCTTCAAAGGATTGCTGAATCACATCCCGGCACCCCTCTTGCAGATCGTTATGGTAGCAGTACTACCAAACAACAAAAAACTAGAGCTGTGTTGAAAAAACATGGTGTCGTTTAGTATAAATAGAATTGATGCGGGCGAGAAATCAAACTTCAGCACTGCTGCACAGCGGCAACGGAAGCTGGGAAGTCAATCCGCCCATGCATCAGAGGGGGGTCCAATTGGAGCCCCCCTCTCCCTACTTTTAAAGGATACATAATGGCAAGCGCTAAGAAGAAGAACAAAGAGATCAACCACACCAATCTGGTGGCAGTTAAACCCATCACTGATAATCAAAAGGTAGTGTTTGAGTCGTTTAAACAAGGTAAAAACCAATTTCTATTTGGTGCTGCTGGTACAGGTAAGACCTTTAGTGCATTGTTCCTTGCAATGCAAGCAGTCATGGATTTGAAGACCAAATACGAGAAGGTAATTCTTGTTCGCTCTCTTATTCCTACACGGGAGATTGGTTTTCTGCCCGGTGATGAAGAAGACAAAGCTGCATTGTATCAGGTGCCATATCAGAACATGGTACAGTTCATGTTTGAACAACCTAATGAACAGGCATTCAATAATCTATATGACCGCCTCAAGGGTCAAGGTACTCTCTACTTTCTCTCAACCTCTTTTCTAAGGGGGTTGACATTTGATAACGCAATCATTATAGTGGATGAGTGTCAGAACATGAACTTCCACGAACTGGATACTATTGTCACCCGTGTTGGTCAAGACTCAAAGATTATGTTCTGTGGTGACTTTGATCAATCTGATTTACAGAGGACAAACGAAAAAAATGGATTACATGACTTCCTCAGAATTCTTGAGGAGATGGATGAGTTTAACTGTACTGAGTTTACTATCGGTGATATTGTCCGTAGTGGCTTCGTTCGTAGTTATCTCATTAATAAGATTAAGCTTGGGATAGGAATGGAATAATGGATTTACAAGTATTAAGAGAACAACTAGAAATAGACGAGGGTGTGAAATATGAGGTATATAATGATCATCTTGGTTATGCTACTTTTGGCGTGGGCCATTTGGTCCTTGAGTCTGACCCCGAATATGCTGATGAAATCGGAACTCCCGTCAGTGAGTCCAGAGTCATTGAAGCCTTCGAACAGGATTGCGAAAACGTCCTGTCAGACTGCAACATCCTTTATGAAGACTTTGACGATTTGCCAGAAGAAGCTCAACAAGTAATTGCCAATATGATGTTCAATATGGGGCGTCCTCGTTTGAGCAAATTTAAGGGTATGAAACGTGGTGTGGATTCCCGTGATTGGAATGCTGCCGCAGATGAGATGGTAGACAGCGGTTGGTATCGTCAGGTAACCAATCGAGCAGACAGATTAGTTGAGAGGATTCGTGCGTTAGCATAATGACATATAAAGATGGTGTTAAAAATAAGGGTTGGGCACCTAAAGGAAGGAAAAATGATAAAAAATTATCTTCCTTCGATGACTCTAGAGATTCTTATTGGACAGAGATTGCTGATCAATTTCTTAATTCTGAATTAAATAAAGATGATATTGATAAAATTGATAAAAAGTTAGGTGAATAATGTTTAATCATGTAGGGGTAGAGTTGCAACCCATAACAGCAACTAACAAGGACGGTGTGCGTCTATACGCAACACCAGAGGGTAACAAGTACCCATCAATCACAACGGTCCTATCAGTCCGTAACAAGAAGGGTCTGATGGAGTGGCGTAAGAGGGTAGGTAATGAAGTTGCCAACCATGTAGCACGAACTGCTGCTAATCGTGGCACTAAGGTTCACCACATGTGTGAGGACTACCTCAACAATATGCAGTCCAATTTTCCCAAGGAATGGGTGAAACACAAGAAGAATTTCTTACCATATTGTCTTTTTAGTCAATTAAAGTCTGTTCTGTGCAATATAGATAACATATATGCACAAGAAGCAGGGCTCTATAGTGATAAATATAAGGTAGCGGGAAGGGTTGACTGTATCGCAGAGTACAATGGTGTACCGTCTATTATAGATTTTAAAACGTCAACCAAAGAGCGTAAAGATGAATGGAATGAGAATTATTACATTCAAGGTTCTGCATATGCAGAGATGTTCGGAGAACGAACTGGCATAGAAATCTCTCAAGTAGTGATTTTAGTAGTAACAGAGGATGGAACTGTCCAAGAGTTTGTAAGAGACAAACACGAATACCTTGATGCTCTAGTGAAAACCGTTGCAGAATGGAGCAAACAGAATGAAACATCTAGTAGCAGTACTGGCAGTGTTTCTGTTAATGGGTAGCCAAACCTCAGCGCAAGAAACAATTCCAGAACCAGAAATTTTACAAGACTTACCTGATTTTGTGATGGTAAATAAACCTGTGGTATGTGGGCCTATAAAACAAGTTCTTAAAAAGATTAAAGAGTTTAATGAGGTTCCCGCAGCTGCGTGGATGGAATCAGAACACAAAACTGGTATTGGATTCTGGATAAACGAGAATACTGGAACAACTACAGTGGTAGAACTGGTGGGTAATAAAATGTGCATTCTTAGTCAAGGCATGAATGGTGTTCTAATGCCTAACGTAGAAAAAATTAAAGGAATGCCAATAAAGTACTTGACTTATTAGTCCCCGTGTGGTATATATAAGATACAATTTCAAAGAAGTAATAGGCACATACAAAAATAATGAAGATAATGATGACAGGTTGGGATGGTTATATAGGTTCTCACTTAAAACCGTATTTGGAAAATAAAGGATTTGATATAGTTCCATTTATTGGGCCTATTCGAGATTTTTCATTTTACGCAGGCATACCTGATATGGTGATACATCTAGCAGCGTTGACAGGTGTTCGTAAGTCCATTATTTCACCAGAACAATATGGTGAAGTAAACGTATGGGGTTTTCGTAAGGTTGCTCATATATGTGCATTTCTTGATACCCCACTATTGTTTGCGTCATCGTCAAATGCAAAAGAGGTGACTAATCCATATGCTCAAACCAAATTGATGAACGAACAAGAACGTCCGCCAAACTCCGTAGGATTTCGCCCTCATACAGTCTATCCTGGCCGTCCAGATATGTTGTACCAAAGGTTGTTAAAAGATGAAGTAAAATATATTAATGCAAAACACTATAGAGATTTTACTCACATAGAAGATTTGTGTTCTGCAATTCATACGATCATAAAACATTATGATACGCTTGTAGGAAGTATAGTAGATATAGGTAGTGGTGAATCTGTATCGGTATTAAAGGTTGCTGAATCAATGGGTTTTGTTGGCGAAGTTCGATATGATGATACACCATCAGAAAGAGAAACAACTTGTGCTGATATTAACACTTTAGTCAAGCTTGGGTGGAAACCAGAAAAGCAAATTTTACAATAAAGTACTTGACTTATTAGCTCCCGTGTGGTATAAATAAGATACAATTTGATGATACGAATTGAAAACTGAACTGGACGTGGGGGCAGTACCCACCGCCTCCACCATAAACATACGGAAGTCACATGCTAGATAGGTTGATTAGTTGGATTTACACACACAAACTGTTTGGAACACGTTGTCCTGATACAGTAGAAGGTTGCCCAACTTGTGATGCTTGGATTAAACACGATGACATTTTTAATTAATTCGTGTGTTTATGATGGGGGCGATATAGGATCGACAGGCTGGAATAGACGAGTGGAGAATTGTCGGATGACTCCGTTATTGGTCAAATTAGTAAATGCAAACGATAATGCAAACTATGGAGATTACGCTCTAGCAGCATAATCTTTCGGAGTTTTTTTGGGAGTTTTTTTCTTAGCAACAGGATAAAAAACTTCCACTTTATTCAAAAAAGGTCTTGACAAATAGATAATAACCTGTTATACTCTGTAAACAATGTCACTGATGATATTGTCATCATCTTGAAAGGATGAATTATAATATGACTGCAACTACTAAAAGTACGAAGACAACTAAGGTTATCACCGCTCTCGAAAACGGTAGTGAACTTACTGCGAAGCAGATCACTGCACGTTATGGCGTTAAGAACGTCCGGGCATTGATGAGTTCTCTCCGTATGCAGGGATATCCTGTGTATCTTAACAAGCGGGTTAGCACGTTTGACGGGGAAACCAAGACATACAAAAAGTATCGTCTGGGTACGCCAACCCGTGCTGTGATTGCTGCTGGTTATCGTGCTCTCGCAATGGGTGTCTGATTAACAGACTAAATACCTGACTAACGGGTGATGCCGTAATACATCCGTGAGGGGCCAATGGTTAGCCCCTCAACTTTAAAGGAGACTAAAACAAATGAAGAAACTAATTATCGGAATTGCACTTGCAACCAGTATTTCAACTGTTGCAATGGCAGGAGATAAAGCAGTTCTGCCTGCTGTATCAAATATTGATATGTCTTTTGTGACCGACACTGAACGTAACACAACGAAGGAAACAACTACCACAAAATTTGGTATTGTTGCTGGAATTAAAGGATTTGATTTATCAGTCCTACCAAAGTTCAGTTGGGATAAAGAAGAGATTTCTAATATTGAACTTGCCGCAGGGTATACATTTGATGTGAATGAATCCTTTGGTATTACGCCTTATGGTGAAGTTAATTTTGATAATGACCTTAACACAGGTGATAAAATTATCGGTGTAAAAACACGCCATAAGTTCTAAACTTAGAATAACGGGATGGAAAGTTAGGCGTGTGTCACCCGTCGCACTTAATGTAATCTAACTTTCCATTTTATTAATAAATTACAAGAGTATATAATGACACTAAACACAGCAAAAACTTTTTCAATGGAAATTGAACGTCTTGCGATAGAGAAAAATATCTCACATATGGATGCAGTACTTGATTACTGCCATCGACAAGACATTGAACCGGATACGGTAGGTAAGTTAATTTCCAAAAGTCTCAAAGAGAAAATTGAAGCAAACGCACGGGAACTAAACTTCCTACCTAAACAGGCGCAACTCCCCATATGACATATGAACTGAAAGTTCCAAACGGAACATACACGGCAAATAATTTATTTGCTCTGTTCTTCACTGTAGTCAAACATAGATTACATCATTTAATTAAAGACAGGGAGTTTATGGACTGATGAAACATCTTAGAGAAAACAACACTAACTATTTTATGCACCTTGCTCATGCGTGGGTAATGGCTATCGTTCTAATTATTCACGGGGTAATTCCCTGCATTTTAACTGATTGGGTATCGAAGCGTATCTGCAATGGAACCGATTGACGTTTATCTAATGTACTGTGCTATGAAAGCACACTTTGGTAAGGGTGACTATGACTTTGTAACATACAAAGGTAAGACCCGTATCAAGCGAGACACCTTCTATAAACGCAAGGACAGGTCGTTCTTCGTTAGATTGGCTCGCAAGTACAAGACAGAACAAGAAATTCAAAACTACTTTGTATCAAATTTCATCAAAGACAAGAGGGGGTATATTGCCAACTTCAATGATGAGAACTATGAGTCATGGAAAATGAAACGCCAGGGCTTCTTTGATCTTTTTGAGGTGGAGATGAAACCTCTCGTAGATGCGTTTGAGGATTTGTTTACAGTAACGAATGGGCAACACCCTAAATTAATGAGAGAGTTTCTAGGTGGCCGTGTGTCTCTAGAGACATTGATCATACTGGATGAGCTGGTCACGTTTGGTCCAGATTGGAATACACAATTAGAGGATGATATCATATGGATTGATTTAGATAATCTGATGAATAATTACGAAAGGTTCTTGACAATTGATCAAGAACAGTATAAGATAAGACTATTGAAACTCGTAGAGGAGTCCATTTAGATGGAAACAAGAGTAGAAGCGTTCTTTGAGGCACGGTGCCGGGAACTGGAAAACGAAGTGAAGGCAATGCAATTTGTCAACGCTGAAATGTCGGTTAAAAACGACGAATTGTCTGAGCGTGTTACCCAACTTGCTAATCGTCAACCAACTTGGCCTAAGGGTTATAAACCGCAACGGCGATTAGCCCCCAACAAGTAGATGGAATAGCTGGTATAGTTAAACGGTATAACAGTTGATTTGTAATCATCAGTTTGAGGTTCGATTCCTTGTACCAGCACCATTTTAAGGGTATATAATGGAAAATCAAATAGATTTAATTTACTATACAAGACACATGATAAAATATGTTATAAAAAGTCTTAAAGAAGATAGTGATTTTATTCCAAAAAAATATCGTGAAACAATATACAAAAACAACGCTAGAGAACTTAGGTTGAGACGACTTCTCAGGATACCATGTATTGTTGACCGCTCTTCTAAGTACCAATTTCTATTTAATACTAAGGCATTTAATCCTATGCCGCCATTTGTTTATGATGAAACTGTACCAGATTTAGAAACTTTAATGCATGAAAGATCGCAAGAATTGGTTGACACTGGAATTCCAATTCAATTTTTCTGGTCTGGTGGTATTGATTCCACAGCGGCATTGTTGATACTGTTAGAACACGTTCCAAAAGATAAACTATTAATACAATTAACACCAAGTAGTATAGATGAATGTCCTCTTCTTTGGGATCGGCTTTCTAAATTTAATCATGATATTCATAGGGAGCATAAACTTCTTTCTATATCAAAACCCTTGGATTACATTGTCTGCGATTGCGGTAGTGCTGATACATTTCATCAGGCTTGGGGTCATTACCCCAACCAACCTTTGAATAAATCTACTCCCCGACAAAAACGATTTCATTATTTGAGGTGGAGATTTGGTCTAGCGGCTCGTAATTTTCGGTTTATTATAGACTATCGGTATGACCATATACCCCATAAAAATATAATGCCGTTCTATAGTGGATATAACATTGAAAGATACTTTATTAATAAATTAATATCTGGTGAGATTACCCCCTTTACCAAATATCGCCCAAAGGTAGCACGTCTTGAGCTAGAAGAAACCGGGGGTCCATCTTATTTAACCAAAAAGATGGGACTTCGTAATATTATAGCAAAATACAATGGACTATCTGAATGGGCTTATAACAAAGGTGGTTATCTTTCATTTAGACCAAATGAATTGAATTTGTTAAAACTTATTGAGGATAAGAAAAATAATCCTCGAAATTATGTCTTACCATATCAACTATGGGGAGTCACGTCTGATGGACAATGTATTTCATCTGATAATATACACAAATTTGACCCAACACAATATATTAACCTAAAGGCAAGCAAATGAAAGTAAGAATGACATCACATTCTACGCCAGATAACATTATTGGTGTAGATGATGCACAGGAACTCATTGCATATTGTGCGAGAGTATCTAATCCCGGTAACCAGAACAACAAGGATACCAGCGAGAAACTTATTAAGTACCTGATCAAGCATCAGCACTGGTCACCCCTAGAGATGGTTAGTGCGTGTCTTGAGATTGAGACAACGAGAGACATTGCTCGTCAGATTCTACGTCATCGTTCATTCTCATTCCAAGAGTTCAGTCAACGGTATGCAGACCCTACCAAGGATTTGTCTTTTGTTACCCGTGAAGCTCGTCTACAGGATGATAAGAACCGGCAGAATAGTGTTGAGGTTGATGATGAGAGACTTATGTTTGATTGGGAAATGTATCAACAGGTGGTTATCAATCATGCAAAAGATGCTTATGAGTGGGCAATCTCCAAGGGTATTGCAAAGGAACAAGCAAGGGCGGTACTACCAGAAGGTAACACACTATCCCGCCTATACATGAATGGTACGCTGCGCTCATGGGTACACTACATTGACCTACGGAGTGCGAATGGTACTCAGAAGGAACATCAAGAAGTTGCGATTGCATGTGCCCATGAGATCGCAAAGATTTTTCCGTTGATGAGTGAACTATGAAACATGTTGTTCTTGGTAATGGTGAGTCACGCAAGTGGTTCAGTGGAGATGTCTGTCTTGACATGGATGCTATCACATGGGGTTGCAATGCAATCTATCGTGATGTGATGGTGGACAATCTTGTTGCAGTTGACTATGGTATGCAGCAGGAAATTTACGAATCTAACGATTGGAGAGATATCCATTGTCACTTTGCAAATTGGTCAGTCCTTCCTGCTAGTGTAGCAGATATGATGTTCATGGGTTATGATATACCAGAGACATTCATACACAAAAGTAAAATCAAGACTGATAATTGTGTGGTGTCGGGTAAAGACCCTATGACACTTCATGAGAGGATTGAGGCTGCAATTCAGATGCATCCAGATTTGGATATGAAAGACCTTCGCATGAAGATGGAGAAGGATGTTGGAGTCTGGATCACATATGTGAATGAGGATGACAACATAAATAACATTGACTTTCCGATTGGATGGTCAACGGGTAACACCGCAATTCATCTGGCTTGTCAGTCAGGTGCAACAGAGATTTATGTATTGGGGTTTGACCTATCGTCATATGACGAGCCGTTGAACAACATATATAAAGGGACAGATAATTATCTGCCCAGTGATGCAAAAGGTTTCAATTCAGTGAATTGGAAGAACCAGATGCAAACTGTTTTTAGAGAGTTCAAGGATGTTCAGTTTTCTTGGGTAGATGCTAAAGAGCAATTTATTCAAGAAAATAATCTAAGTTACTTGACAAAGGCAGAATTTTGTGATAAAGTACATATCTAAACATACGAAAACATATATTAACATAAGGAGAATACATATGTCGTTAAGTACACTAAAGAAGTCTAATTCGTTAGACAAACTGCTTGGTGCAGTACAATCAGAGAACGCCCCACAAGAGAAGAAGTCATATAAGGATGATCGACTGTGGAAACCTGTGGTAGATAAGACGGGTAACGGTTATGCTGTCCTTCGTTTTCTACCAGCAGTTGATGGTGAAGACCTTCCTTGGGCAAAGGTCTGGAACCATGCGTTTCAGGGCCCCACTGGTCAGTGGTATATTGAGAACTCTCTCACTACCATTGGACAGAATGATCCTGTATCAGAGATGAACTCTGCATATTGGAACTCTGGTGTTGAGTCTGACAAGGAGATTGCTCGCCGTCAGAAGCGTAAGTTGCAGTACTTCGCCAACGTCCTTGTTGTTGAAGACTCTTCCAATCCTCAGAATGAGGGCAAGGTTATGCTCTATCGCTTTGGTAAGAAAATCTTTGACAAGTGCATGGAAGCAATGCAACCAGCATTCAAGGATGAAGTTGCTGTCAACCCCTTTGACTTCTGGGCTGGTGCGAACTTCAAGTTGAAGATTCGCAAGGTAGACGGATATTGGAACTATGATAAGTCAGAGTTCGAAGCGCCATCTGCTTTGTTTGATGATGATGACAAGCTTGAAGAAATTTGGAAGAAGCAGTATCCTCTGTCAGAGTTTACCTCTGAAACTAACTTCAAGTCCTACGATGAACTAAAGAAGCGTTTGGATACGGTTCTTGCAGGGACTACTACGGTAGGAACTGCTGCAGCGGTTATGGAAGATGCACCGTGGGTTGAACCCAAGGTGGATACGAAACCTACTCCAGCGCCTACTGTTGATAATGGTGATGATGAGGACACTATGTCCTACTTTGAAAAGTTGGCAAAAGAGTAAGAAACTGGGGGGTCTTTTGACCCCCCTTTTTTTATAAACCTTTTATTAACCACCGCCGCCTCGGTTTAGACTATAGTACTTATTCATTTCGAGGCTATTACGACCACTATGACCTGTAGTGTTGACAACTGATTTTTGACTTGCATCAGTATTATAAGTATATCCACCACCAGTAATGGGCGGTGCCTTAGCGTTCCTAGCTATTTCGTCTTTCTTCAGTTCATCAATTTTACTACCTTTGCCAAGATTTTTAATTTTATCCTTATCTTCACCCTTGAATGCGCCCATATCTCTGGCGAGCGACGTACCACTGAGGGCAAGAGATGCCGCAGTCCCGAAAACCGGCACTAGTCCCGCCAGGCCCGCTCCGTACTCCAATGCAGCGCCTACATAGTCACCTTTCATAGCTTTCTTGGTGCCGGTATATAGTCCCAGCAGTAGTCCAAAACCCGGAACAGCTTTAAGTGTACTCTTCAGCGCTCCTTTAGCGACACCCTTTGCGACACTTTTTACACCCATCGATTTTACCACTGCGGCAGTGGCCTTTGTAGTACCTTCGGCGGCTGCTGGAAGTGTGTTCTTTGCTAATTTGGCTGCCTGCTGCATTGCAATATATGCTTGATTTGGCTTACCTTTTGCAGTTAATTCATAAACCGTCTTGCCTGCTTTACTTACCATAGACCCGCCACGTTTCGCAAGTGCTTCAGTAGTCTCTTTTGCTGCCAATGCAAGTGCAGCAACCTTCGCAAGTTTTGCAGCCTTCGCAGCTTCCGCCGTTTTCTTTGTAAGTGCTGCGGCAGTAGTTTTCCTTAGTGCTGCCGCAGCTGCCTTTTCAGCAGCCTTTGCCGCTTTGAGTGCCTCCGCAGCTGCTTTCTGGGATGCCTTTGCAGCTGCCTTTGCAGCCACTGCTCGAGCAGTTTTCTCTTTTGCAATTTTTTCTGCTGCTTCTTGCGCTACTTTTGCGGTCAATTTTTTTGCAGCTGCTGCGCTGGCTGCTGCCGCAACTTTTGATGCCGCTGCAGCGGCCTTTGCGGCTTTTGCTGCTGGTGCGCCACTTATTCCCAGCATTTTTCCTAGTAATTTAAATGTACCTTTTATTGCTGCAAAACCTAGTGTCAATGGTAACAATATTAACTTTATTGCTGCTTTACCAGTCCATTTAGCGGTAAGTAGCCCAAGCCTGATCAGGAACGATCCTGTGGGAGCAAAAATTTCAGCAAGTTTAGTAAACCCTGCACCTACTCCACCTTTTTCTCCAAAGAATGCATCATAAAGTTCTTTTGCTTTTGGAATTATTACTTCACTGATATATTTTGATAACTTCTTGAAGGTATCACTTTTCAGAAATAATCCAAGTGCAATCAATAACCCACCAATCGCAAGAGTAGAAAGAAGTGCTTTTGCACCACCTATTAACACCTTCTTACTATTCGCCCACATTCCAGCGATGCCCGCCCCAATTTTATCAAGCCGGTCGCCATTCTTCTTTGCATCAGCCCGCATATCTTCTCTTATTTGTTTTTTAGCAGCAGGAGTCTCTGCATCTGCAAGGCGTTGTTTAAAGTCTTCTTTTCGTGCCTCAAAACTCAGTTTAGAATATTCTTTATTGTCCTCTGCAATCTTACCCTGATCTTCCAGTTGTTTTTTCATTGCAACTGCCTGACCAGCAGATGATTGTTGCCATTCCGCAGTTGCCTCTGCCTTCTCAGCAGTGATCTGCATATTCAAGTTTAGTTCATCAAGAGCATTTTGAGCCTCTGCTTTTTCTTTTGTTGGTCCAAGACTTGAATTTATTTGTTTTATAAGCTCTTTATGTTGTTCTTGATTTGCTTTGAGTTCAGCCGCCGCACCATCCTTGATGGCGGCCGCAGTTTTAGCATTCTCCCTTGCAAGTTTTTGTTGGACGCCTGCAAGGTTACTGAAACTTTTTTCTAACTCTGACGCAAGAGATTGATTCTCCTTTGCAGCTTTGGCTGCTGCAATTTTTTCAACAGCATTTACTAAATCTTTAGCATTATCTTTATCGGCCATGACTTATTCCTTATTTCTTTTTCGTAAGTGCTTGTGCGCCAAAGAACGCTGCGACGATACCAGCAACCGCAATGAAGTATACTCCCGCCATATCACCAAGAATCTTAGCTGCTTGATCCATATTGAAGACTGTTGCAAGGACTACGATAACAGGATATAACAACATACCACCAAGTGAGTACCATGCCATTGTACGTTGTGCATCACGCATTGCATCAGCATCCTCAAGTTCTTTGCGTTTGAATTCCAAGAACATATCATGTTCTTCTTTGGATACATCACCATCACCATTCGTATCTGCTGGATGGTAACTTGATTTTCTGATTTCTTCTTCGCTCATTTGACTAGCTCCTGTTTTTTCTTTCTTGTTTTTCGTACTCCGCTTTCTCTTCCTCTAAATGGTGTACCAATAAACCAGAATATATTTCTCTCTCCCACGGTATCATATTCTCCAATTCAGTCAAACTCCAATTGTGATGCTGTATCATTGCAAAATTTTGTTTATAATAATTCTCCACAGAGTCATGAGACAGCCCTATTCTAAAAAACTTTCAAGCCCCTCCAGCAATACTTCACTCTTTACCTTTGTCTTCGGGTTGGTAACATCAATAACGTGTCGCAATTTTGGCATTGTTTCAAAAAACTTCATCACATTTTCTAACTGCTCTGTGTTAAACGAATCAATAAATTCTGTAATTTCATCCTGTGTCATATCAATTCTGGTGATTATTTCCTCTCCATTAACAACACTGTCGATACATTCATAAACCATAATCATAGACTGTTCGAATTCACCAAAATTATCATTTAACCCTTTAAGGTCTTTCAGTCGTGGATATCTTAAATTCAATTTGATATCTTTTGTGATTTCAATTTCTTGTGAGTGTTCTACAGTACGTTGTACCTGAATTTCGTCTAGGTTAATTTTAACCTCAACCGTAGTTTCCTCATCATCTGGGCATATAACACTTAGCGTCACAACAGCACCAGAAGATTTTGATCTTATTTGTAAAAACACATATTCGACATCAAACATTGGAACATTATTAACATCCAAAGCACCAAAGGTGCAAGCATGTATCAAATTCGCCATAGCATCAGTTATTTCTTGTTCATCATTAGATTCTTGAGCAATCATCAAAATCTTTTGCTCTTTGACCAAGAATGGCCTAAATTTAATTTCCTCCTGTGTTGATGGTAGTGTTAGTGTGTACTCCGAAGTTTGTAGTTTAGGTAACGCCATAATGTTTCATCCTTTATCATAATCTGCTTAACCGAGTCTGCTTAACACTTTCGGTATGTTCGCATTAATTGTTCGTTCTGCACCTGTAATTACTGTATCAAGAACCTTCTCCATAAGGTTAGGTGGTTGGTTAGTGATGTCAAGTGTTTCCCAGTATCTATACTGCATGGTAATGGGTATTTTTATAATATCACTAGCTGGACCCGCATCAAAAGATGATGGACCAATCTCTTTTGGGAAACACTCCATAAGTTTAATTCCGTAACGGCGAGTATTTTTTACGTCAAGGACATAGATTTCAATTTCTTTAATGTAATCCCTATAGTACTTGACATTCCACGTTCCCTTGTCCCATGCCATCTCTTGCCAACTCTCAAAGAATACTCTTTCCTCTAGGTCACTACTTGCTTGGAAGGTCATTGAGAGTGTACCACCAAATGTAATACCGTCAACAATCTCTGGGGCAATACCATACATGTTGCTGTCTACTGACGTATTAAGAGCTCTCCCCGGCAGATCAAGAGCTTCACATCGCATAGAAACCTTTCGAGCATCTCCCGCAGCAGGGGATGTTATAATAACCTCATACCGGCTTGGTAGTGCATATCCATTATCACTATGGAACTCTGATAGGAAATTATTAATCACACCAAATGCGGTTGATTCTACAAAATTTGCTAGTGTAGCCATTAGATCATTCCCCTCGAATCTGCCCATACCTCTGATGCTTTTGCTTTCTTAAACCTCTGTACAGGTAGGAGAGTTGCGATTGTAAATTCATCTGCATCAATCCTACGAAACTGTGACTTGGTTTGACCAGCAAGGTATTTGTGTATGGTTGGTTTGATAAGTTTTACGCTTTTTAATTTCTGATAATCAACAATAAGTTTTGTTGTATAATCAAATGCGGTATTGTTTGAATAATCTACCAAACGATCAAGCAACTTAATTCTCAGGGGAATTGGTAGATAGTGAAGATTGATACCCAGAAACCCGTCTGAATACATTTCTAGTGGCAGTACCAGTGGGAATGTGTCATAGTATGGTAGGGTCTTCTTGAACTTTGGGTCATACATAAACATGTTCAACTTACCATAGAACGGCTTGTTGTTCCTCTTACCATCCCGTATGAGGTCAAGTGAACTTGGTGTACCAAATTCTTTGATCTTTTCTCTATACCAAGCAGTAGATTTTGGGCGACCCTTTGCCTCATCCTTAACTGCTTGCATGTATTTACTAATTGCCATATGTCTATTTATACGAAATACCCAGATGATCTTCAGTTAAAATCTTGAACTCCATACCATTATCTGCACACCATTCTGTTGCATATCGCCACTTAGCATCGTTCACACCATAGGTTATAACCTCATTCATCCATCGTCTGGTTCGCCTCTTGGGTTCCTTGGGTGGTTTGCACTGCACCTTTGGTTTAACCTCAATTACCATCTTCTTAATCGCACCATCAGCCTGTTTGACCTTGATATAGAAATCTGGAAAGTATCTGTGCATACGGCCATCTTTAGGTGATAAATAGGGTATAATGATCTCTTCACTACCCCATTCAATTATGGATTTGCTGTTATCACAGTATACCATAAACTTACGTTCCCAGAGAGAACGATAAACTATGTTCTGTGAATTACCCTTATATTTTTCGGGTTTGGTTGGTGTGTATCGACCTTTGTATGACATCTTATAAATAGTTCCACTAGAGTAATAAGGATATTTAGACATGGCATTAAGAGACGCTTTCGTAAACATCGCAAAGAACGCAGCAGCTAGTGCTGCAACAGGTTTTGTTAGTGGAGTTGCTAGTAGTCTAAGGTCGGGGTTGGGTGGTTCATCCTCTAGTTCTGGGTCTAGTCCTCTACAAACTAATTTTAATCCAGAACCATCAATTCTTCTGTATCCCTCTGATGTTGGTACTAACATGCACCAAGCAAGTTATATCCTGTTTGCTCGTCATTCTGTGTCGGGTGCAAAGGTTAAACCAGCAAAACATGCACCAAAAGTTACTTGGCATCAAGCCCTTGCTACCCTCCCCAACGGCGTACATCAAGAAGCTGTTCGAAAAAAACAAGCAAAAATGCAAGACGAAGCAGATGGAGCAGCTGCTCAGTCTCAAGCCACGGGTGGTGCTGGACCTAATGGCACAAGTAGATCACTACTATTGCAACGCAGGAATGTTCAAAGAACTGGAACCGCTATCGGATTGTATATGCCACCTTCTGTCAATGTCAGTTACAATATGGATTACAGTGAGGGTGAGATTGGTGTGATGGGTGAAGCGCTCTATGGGTTGTTTAAGGATTATCAAGAAGGAACACTTGGATTTGACTCATTTTCTAAACAAGCTGGTCTGATGGGAACAGGTCTTGAAAAACTGGGTGTGGGTATGATTGACAAAGTTATTCCCGGCGCAAAGGATTTGTATGCAATTGAACAGGGTGCAATTATTACACCCAGAACAGAGATGATGTTTAGGGGCACTGGTAGAAGGTCATTTTCTTTTTCTTTCACATTCATTCCAAAAGACAGGACAGAAACAAAAATAGTTCATGACATCATAAAAGAGTTTAAAGTTGGTATGTCTCCCACATTTAAAACTTCAGGCAGCACAAGAGAGATGACCATTCCTGATGTATTCTCAATTCAATACATGCATATAAATTCACAGAATCAATACATCAATAAAATTGGTAAATGTTATTTAAAGACAATGGATGTATCGTATGGTGGGGACAAGTTTGTAACATATAATGAAGATATGCTTGCTGAACTTGATGGCGTAGCCCCACAGAAAACAACCATTAGTCTATCCTTTCAAGAACTGGAAATCATGGATAGAACTCTTGTAGAGGCTGGGTACTAAGATGTATTTTTCCCAATTCCCAGTAATTTACTATGACGCTGTTGGTAATGGTGATCCCAAGGTAGTCACACATCTACTCAAACGTGTTGCATTACACAGTAAAGCAAGTGAAACCGTATCTCTATTTGACACCTATGATGTTAGGAATGGCGAGACACCTGAGATGATTGCACATAAGTATTATGATGATGCAGAGTATCATTGGGTGATCCTATTGGTCAATAACATCACAGACAGGTATCACCAGTGGCCCATGAACACTAGACAGTTTCTTGCACATCTTGCTGAGAGGTATGACAATGTAAATGCAACACACCACTATGAAATTAATCAGGTGTCGGGTGACATCACAAAAAAGATAGATATCGGTCTTACTAACATAGATGTTAATGGTAACACTATTGCAGATGCAACACTGGTCACAAATAGAGAATATGAAGAAGAAAAGCAGGACGTACTCAGGAAGATACGATTGTTGGACCCAGAATATTTGGAACAGTTTGTAGAGGAATTTGAGGCATTGGTTTCTAATACAGAGGATTAGTTGAGTGGCACAAACAGAACTTAAAAGTGGTGGTGAGTTTAACATTATCCAATGTGATTTGGTTTTGACTACAGGCAAGGTAGTTGGACTCAAGGCGTCTATTATGGGACTTACAATATTTGAGGGAATAGACCAACTTACCGTAACAGGGACTATGACAATCCAAGATGCTTTCAACCTAGCATCCTTCGGTCCTATCATTGGACAAGAATACCTTAGACTCAAAATTGCAACACCAAATTTAAAGGGTGGTGAGAATACAATTGACTACTCATCAAAACCATTCGTGGTTACAAGTATTGATGATAGGGTTGACATTGGTAATGGCGTTCAAGCCACCACTTTGACATTCTGTTCAAGAGAATTTGTGATCAATCAAAGAGCCAGAGTTAGAAGAACACTAGTAGGATCATATTCAGATATCGTTCAAACGATGGTAGAAACTGACCTAGACAGCGATAAAAAATTGTACTCTGAACCTAGTGCTGACAAGAAAAAGATAATTGCACCAAATGTAAAACCTCTTGATGTCATAGATATCGCAACGAAGAATGCTGTATCAGAGAAATTCAATCAATCAACATATTTCTTCTGGGAAAGTACCTCTGGGTTCAATTTCAGAACTCTTGGGAATATGTACGCTCAAACACCTGTCATGTCATATTTAAGCAGTACAGCAGGAACACGAACGAAAGATGGTGTAAGAGATATCTTGGCAGAGTTGTCTGCGATTGAAAGTTACAGAATAACCGGCTCCCCCGACACCGTGTGGAATTATGCAACAGGTATATTTTCGTCTGAATTGATCGTCCACGATATCATATCTAAAAGTTACCAAAAACATATATATAATTACAGTGACAATTTTTCAGAGGAGCAACACCTTGGAACAAAACCCCTTGCAACCAATGACCCTGATGGAATCAGTGTATCATCCTTTCCATCCAAACAGTATCTAAAACCTACTGTGGGTGTTGGTACAGATCAGAGTTTTAATGATGAATTTTACCAGTATTCATATGGATCAAACAAGTTGGAATTAATGCAGGCAAGAAATTCACAATTGTCAATGATGGAATCAGCACTACAGTTGAGTATCGATGTTGTCGGTACTACTGTTGTCAAAGCTGGAGACATTGTAGAGATTACAATACCTAGTGTCGCTGCCGTCAAGACTACCAAAAACGAAACAGAAGATATGATGTATAACGGTAATTTCCTTATCAGGTCTTTACGGCATGATTTTGATATCTCTAACAGCAAACACAGAATGTCCATGAACGTCACTAAAGACGCCATGAGTAAATAACATAAGGAGAAGTCCATTTCTAACACCTCTATATCCACACATCAACAGCGAAAGGAACTAAAAATGGCTAAGTCCAAGAACCGCATTAAGAAGATGACATTCCAAACACAAGAGCGCACATTAGATTGCACTCCACTTTCAGATGATGATAAATATATTATAGAGATGTCAGGATATGGGAAAAACGAAAACCACACGCAAAATAAAGACATTCATCGAACTATAGGAAGGTCCACAAGACCCCAATATATTTAAATCATTATTCCTTGCAGGTGGGCCGGGCAGCGGTAAATCATACGTTGTCCGGTACTCCATAAAACTTTAAAAATAGCTCATTTTTTCCTTGACAAACCCTGATCTATGGTCTATACTGAGGTATACACTGAGAAAAAGGAAGACAGATGATACTGACCCTCAAAGGACTTACTGGCCACGGTAAGAACCGAATCAACGAACACGGAGACAAGTGGGAAGTCCTAAAGCTTCCCCCCGGCGTTCTGGGTATGGACCCCACACCCTCATTACCCCCCATAAAATCACTGAAAACAGGTGAATGGCGTTGGTTAGATGGTGTGAATTTTTCTTGGATTCCTGAGCGATTTTAGTTGACAGATTCTATTTCGTGTGGTATACTTAGGTATAATCAGAAATCAAGAGGTTACAAATGGTTGACAGAATTACGATGAACAAGGGCGTTACTCTTGGATATGGTAATCTAGACGATCTAGAACTCGTTGGTCGTGCCTTTGGGTACGATATCTACATTGATAAAGAAAGCACATATTGTGATATTTGGGTCTATGACCGCAATGTGACCAAACGGTGCCGCCGTTCTGTGACATATGATGATGGTCTGATGGAATCTCGTTATCGCATCGCTGCGAAGGTAGAGATGAGTAAAGAACGTGGCGCATGGCATATTGACATGTTAAGTGTCGATAGCCGGTACAAGGGTAATAACCTTGCCATCAAGATTTACAAGTTCCTCATGAAGAAGATGGATATCACACTCAAGGCTGGTACATGTCAGTCTGCTGGTGGACGGTATGTCTGGAACAAACTGTCCAAGACACCCGGCGTTGTAGTCTATGCCAAGAAGTCTCCCTATTCCAAGGTATTTGACTTCCCTAAGGCAGGGAAACGTGAACTGATCGGCAAGGTGTTCGATCTGTATGACAGCGATGCAGAAATATTCGCTGTTGCGGGCTAAATTAGTTCTTGACAAATCATATTCCAGATGGTAATATGGTATATAAGATGAGAAATGAAGAGGTTGTTATGAAGAAACGATATATGGAAAGCACGGAACGGAGTCGTCGGGTTACCCCACGCATGATGGAATATCTCCGTTGTGTTATTGACACGCCTACTGTTGGTGCTTTGGGTAAAGACAATGGTAAAGCACCAGATGATACCATTGGTATCAAGATGAGTGTCTGTAGGGAGCGGGTGGCGGACTATCGGCGTGCTTTTGAGAGGTTTACCAAGGAAGAAGTTCTGGAGTTGTGTGAAGAAATTATGAAGGAAGCAGCATGAGAGCAGTAGTTATAAAAAACCCTTGCACATATACCACCACCAAAGAGGGTAAGCGTGTTCCGTATGGTTGGATGGTTTTTGCTGTTGTTAAATGTGGTGGTTATTGGGAACTTGATGAATGCCCATTACACATGTGGGGCAATCCCTTTAAAACAAAGAAAAATGCGATAAAGGCAGTCAAAAACGGAAAGTTTGAAAAGGATGGGGTGACAGGGATAAGTTATGCTAAAAAAGTATACGAACAGTGCGAATCTCCCTATTGGGATGCATTTTCTTCTTGACAAACCCCAATTAATGATGTATACTTAGGTATAAGATGAGAAATAAGGAAACAGACATGACCCTCGAAAAACGCATTGAAACATCAATTGCTGAGAATACTGACCCATTCACCACGGATGCAGATATCCGTTTCTTCGAAACAGAAGAGTGGAATGCCGAAGTGACACTAGGTACGAAGATTATTGGTGTTTACGGTGCGATGCATCCTTTATTTTTTGGTGAAGTTATTGGTGTTAATCCTTCTGATCCAGAAGTAAAGGTTGAATGTGAAAGTGGTGATGTCATCACGATCATGAGGGATGACATCAACGCTGCTGTTGGTAAGTTGAGTCCTGTTGGATATTACACGGAAGATGGTTATTATGGATAAGATTGACGCATTAACAAAGACGTGGCTAGGTGAGACAACTGAGAAGGTGGCTGTGATACACGCTGCCTTTGAGGAAGTGCCTAACACGGTTGCGTTTGTCGAGATTGACGCTGCACTACCCCTACGGAAGAAGTTGGAGATTGCATTTGTCAAGACCAACACGATTACTGAGGCATGGTGGCGCAATGAAGGTGTGGTGTATATTGCTCCCGAAAAGACGTGTCGCAGCACAAGCGTTGGTGATATGGTACTTGTCGGTAAGGATAAGTATGTGTGTGGAATGACGGGTTGGACTACCCTAGATGGTGAAGAAGTACGATGACTGATGAAATTGCAGTGGTAATGGAAAGACGCATTAAAAATGCTATGACGGCAAGAAGTAATGTCGGCTCATGTTGGGGTAAGAACTATTGGGACATGGTTATCGCATATCTGTTGAGACAAGCAAACCGACTCAATTGATCATGAAGGATAAACACATTGCAGCACACATGAAGTCTGCATTTAACTATGCAGATTGCAGCACAGCAGAGAAACTCAAGGTGGGATGTGTGTTGGTTAAGGATGACCGCATCATCTCTATCGGGTATAATGGTATGCCACCCGGATGGTCTAATCAGTGTGAAACACTTTCATTCTTCACAGAAGACGGCAAGCAACTCCCCTCTCAAATTTTGGTAACCAAACCAGAAGTTCTACATGCAGAAGAGAACGCAATCGTCAAGCTTGCAAAAAGCAATGAGTCTGGTGATGGTGCGACAGCTTTTATTACACATAGTCCTTGCCTTTCTTGTGCAAAACTGTTATACTCATCAGGTATAATAGGGGTGTATTACACGCACCCATATAGAAATACTGCTGGGGTTAATTTCCTCAACGAATGTAAAATAGGAGTAAATCATTATAATGCAGACCATTGAACGAACAACCCTATCTGAACTGGTAGGTAATGAGCAGTATGCACGAAAGGTGCTCCCCTTTATACGAGGGGAGTATTTTGGTGACCGTACTGAGCGTATCGTATTTGAAGAGATACAGAAGTTCGTTGAGAAGTATAATGCTCTACCCACCAAGTCATCTCTGGAGATAGAGATTGACTCACGCAGAGACTTGAACGAGAACGACATCAAACGTGTGCTTGATGTGGTGAAGGAACTAGAAAACGACAAAGACGTGAACTTTGATTGGTTGGTTGAAACTACAGAGAAGTTCTGCAAGGATAAGGCGGTATATAATGCGATTGTTGAAGGAATTCAAATCATTGATGGAAAAGATAAAGAACGAGGCCCTGATGCAATACCATCTATTCTCACAGACGCCCTCGCTGTTGGTTTTGATAATAGCGTTGGCCATGATTACCTTCTGGATGCAGATGCCCGGTTTGATTACTACCATACGATAGAGCAGAAGATTCCGTTTGATCTGGAATTCTTCAATCGTATCACCAAGGGTGGATTGCCTCCTAAGACACTGAACATCGCTCTTGCGGGTACTGGTGTGGGTAAATCGCTGTTCATGTGTCATGTTGCAGCCAATTGTATGAACCAAGGTAAGAACGTCCTCTATATCACACTGGAGATGGCGGAAGAACGTATTGCAGAGCGGATAGATGCAAACCTAATGAACGTATCAATGGAAGATTTGCATGATTTACCCAAGACAATGTATGATTCCAAGATACAGAAGATCATCAAGGAGACAACAGGGCAGCTGGTAATCAAGGAATACCCTACTGCATCCGCACATTCATCACACTTCCGGGGATTGATCAAGGAACTAGCCATTAAGAAGAGTTTCAAGCCAGATATCATCTTCATAGATTATCTGAATATCTGTGCATCATCACGATTTAAGGGAGCCGCTAATGTCAATTCTTATATGTATATCAAATCGATTGCTGAGGAACTTAGAGGACTTGCAGTTGAGACTAACGTCCCAATTATGTCGGCAACACAGACGACTCGATCAGGATTCAGTAATTCCGATGTGGGTCTTGAGGATACCAGTGAGTCCTTCGGTCTACCAGCTACTGCTGACCTCATGTTTGCACTCATATCTAACGAGGAACTTGACGCACTTAATCAAATCGCAGTCAAACAGCTGAAGAACCGATACAATGACCCTACTATGAACAAGAGGTTTGTCATAGGTATTGACCGTGCCAAGATGCGACTGTATGACCTAGATGAGTCACAACAACAAGGTCTTGCAGATAGTAATCAGACAGAAGAGGAAGAAATAGATACACCCACGTTTGATCAAACAGACTTTGGAGAGGGTTGGAAGGTATGAATAATCCGTGGTATGTGTGGGTGATGCTAGTATTCACATCGATGTTCCTCGTATGGGCATTATGGATGAAAATGAATGGATACACAATAGGATGACTGCATTATGGTATAAATGGTATATACACCTGAGAGAAGAGGGTTGCAACGTGCTGCCTTCTATTGTTGAAGGATGGTGGAACGCAATTCTAAACGACCTCCATTGGCACGAGGGCCCTAAGAAATGGGTTGACAATAGACCAGAAAGGTACTATAGAGGATGATATACATTTCCCCGCCATTTGGCAACTACATTTCCCTGCAAGATACCGTAAGCATCAAGGGCACGTTCACCTACCATCGTAGGAAAGGTCTGATATATCACACATTACGATCATTACGCCCTGTAAGAGGTGGATGGCGTAATCAGATTGGATTTCGTAACAAGGGTATTCATGCAGTTGATTTCACTGAACTGACTGATGTGTACTCCATATGCGGTTTGAACGAATCTGAGTGGACTTCAATGATTTCTCACATACCCGAATACACTCGACTAGAGCTCAACCTGTCCTGCCCAAATGTCCCTACTATTAGCATATCTGATGAGACAATGCAAGCATATTGCAAGAAATTCCCTGATCTGATCGCAAAGGTGCGCTATGACATACCGAATACGGATATACACAAATTGATGGACATGGGCGTGAAAACAATACATTGCAGCAATACTATACCCACATCTAAGGGCGGTATATCAGGTAGACAACTCAAAGAGGTCAATCTACCCAACATAGAGAGGATTGCGAAGACATTCACAGGAAGAATTATCGCTGGTGGTGGAATATATAATAAGCAGGATATAATAGATTATAGAAACTCTGGAGCATCAGATTTCTCTATATCCACCGTATATATCACCAAACCATGGCACATTAAGGAGATATATAATGAATCTCAAAGGGGATAGATTATGAAGATTAACATCACAAAATGGTATGTCACAGACGAAGAAACAGGTAATGGTATGGTGAAAATACCTCAAGAAGAGGTAGATATTATACTTGAAAAGCAGGGCTGGGATAACAATACACGCCTTGAAATAGTGGCATTTGGTAAAGGTTGGTATTTACAACAGGCAGAAGAACAAACAGGTAGGAAGAACGTGAGAATTATTGATGGTTATCTGGAACAGGACGATATGGATGCACTCAACAGCCTCACCATAGAGTATGCAAAGGTGCATTGGATAGGTGCAGAATCGAACCCAGAGATTAATGCTCTAACCAAACTGGTACATTCAACCAAACAATACCTAGATACACCCGCATTGGGTGCCACAGCGTGGTATAACGTGCGCCCAGTGGACCCCGTGTGGCATAATGATATATTGTCCTACAATGATAAATATCCCAAGGATAACCTTCCTGAGAGCACATTCATCTATTATATGAGAGTGCCAGACAGTGGAGGACATCTAGAGTTTGGTGGTCCGGGTACGCCAGAGGATTGGAAGGTAGAACAGACAATCGAACCAATACCCAATCGACTTGTATACTTTGATGCTTGTATGCAACATAGAGTGTCAGCGTATGAGGGTAATAGAGTATCCATTGGTATGGTATGGTGGAAGATCACACCAGATAGGTACGAAGAGCAGAAAATGGACGAATACAAGGTACTAGAGAGGGTGTGGGCATGAAAAAAATAAATGAAGACCAATATGCATTTATAACAAAGGACGGGTATGACCACCCCGCTGTGGTGATGCTAGAGGGTGAATATAAGGACGTTGCATGGGGATACACCTCTGTGAGTATACCAGAGAAGATCAAACATCAGGACAAAGCAGCCCTCAAATGGGAATTCGAGATACTGGATAATGCTGGTAGGGAATGGGATGAATTCAAGAACCAGACATTCGTAGACCTTATGGGAGATATCCTGTCTGACCAGATAGATGAACAGTTAGAGACAGGAAAGTTGCAGTTCAATGATTGAAATTAGCACATATTACAAGGATAAGGATACTGCAACAGTATGCTCATCTGCAACTGATTATTTTATTCAGTATAGAAAAGACGGTAAAGTCATCTGCACAGAGGCTTTCTCAGGTCAAAGTATATATTATGTAGAGGATGCTGCTGAAAACTGGTGTGCAGGAATAAAGCCCAACCCGTGGGATTAGAGAATGATTGACAAAGACCACATAATCGCCAACCTAAGAGAAGTATATGACCCTGAGATCAGTGTCAACGTATATGATCTAGGACTGATATATGATATAGAAATATGTGAGGATAGTGTGAATATCACTCATACACTAACATCTGCATTCTGCCCATTCGCTGATGAGATTGTCAGTAATATAAGACAAGCAGGAATGGTAGAGGGTATATTGACGGTTAATGTCATAACCACATTCGAACCCCTATTCACTATGGATTCCGTTCCTCTAAATACCAGAGCTCTACTGGGATGGTTATAAGGTGACTTTCATCATAGAACTCGTATTTATTTTAGGATTCAGCCTTAGTATAGATGCAACACAACTATATGGTATAGATACTAGGGAAGATTGCAATAGGATGCTGCCAATGATTATACATGAGTATGAAGCAGATAGGGGCAGTTGTCTTCGTGGTGATATCCTAAAGAAATCAATAGGAGTATAAATCAATGCCAAAGGC
>Ga0302121_10000181_pt1 | contig 39070 bp, 29 predicted proteins | sample CB21_surface_MG_FD_203120 | JGI IMG/M metagenome (GOLD analysis project Ga0302121, IMG submission 203120) | Marine microbial communities from Western Arctic Ocean, Canada - CB21_surface | ecosystem: Environmental > Aquatic > Marine > Oceanic | place: Canada: Western Arctic Ocean | collected... | reverse complement strand
CGGGCAATTTACAGCGTGGTATCTGTTCGCTTCCTTACGTGCGTAAATCTGACGGCGAGGTGGTGTATTTTCCATCCAACCTGATTGAAAATCTATACGTCAGCAACGGTATGAGTGCTGGTAATACATTGGCAGAAACACAAGTACAATGTCTGTCTGAAATTTTCGAACGGGCAGTAAAACGAGAAATTATAGAAGGTGAAATGGCATTGCCTGATGTGCCTTACGAGGTCTTGGCGAAATACCCAGGTATCCTGGCTGGCATCCAAGGATTAGAGGAACAGGGTTTTCCTGTGCTAGTTAAAGATGCTTCAATGGGCGGATTGTACCCAGTCATGTGTGTCACGTTAATGAACCCACGAACAGGCGGCGTCTTTGCATCCTTCGGAGCGCATCCATCTTTTGAGGTGGCACTAGAAAGAAGCCTTACCGAGCTACTACAAGGTCGAAGTTTTGAGGGGCTAAACGATTTACCGCCGCCCACTTTTGTCAGTAACGCAGTAACTGAACCCAATAACTTTGTCGAACATTTTATTGACTCTTCCGGAATCATGTCATGGCGATTCTTCAGTGACAAATCAAACTTCAGCTTTGTCGAATGGGAATTTTCAAACAAAGGAAAAAGCTCAAATAGAGAACAAGCCGAAGCTTTGTTTAATATTCTACAAAGCAAAGGAAAAGAGATTTACATGGCGACCCATAATGACTTAGGTGCTATGTCTTGTAGGATTTTAGTTCCTGGCTATTCTGAAGTTTATCCGGTCGAAGATTTAATTTGGGATAATACCAATAAAGCACTACTATTTCGCGCTGATATTCTAAATCTGCATCGTCTGGACAATAATAGTCTTGCCGCATTACTCGATCGATTGAGTAACAACGAGCTTGATGAGTACTCTGACATTGGGACGTTGATTGGGGTTGAATTTGATGATAATTCAGTGTGGGGACAACTAACCGTTCTTGAGTTAAAGCTACTCATCAATCTCGCCATAAAACAATTCGACGTAGCTTATGAGCTAACAGAAGCATTTCTTCAATACAACGATAATACCGTCGAGCGCGGATTGTTTTACCAAGCCCTAAGGGTGTCACTATACATAATACTCAACGAGGACTTAGAGCTGGAAAATTACTTATCGAATTTCCGTAGGATGTTTGGCAACGAACAAATAGATGCGGTCATTGGATCAATAGAGGGTAGTTTACGGTTTTTTGGGCTAGCTCCCACCAATATGAACTTAGAAGGACTTGATAGGCACCAACGTTTAATGGACAGCTATAAAAAACTCCATAAAGCTCGAAGCCTTAGCAAGAATAAACATTAGGGGATAATTCAAAGAAAAGAAGCTAGGCTTTTTGGTGGTAAAATCTAATAATGATTAATAGAATTTAAAATTTATACCCGAATCTGTAGATAAAAAAGTGTTAGTAAAGTTTTTACTATGGATAAGATAATAAAGAGTCGTTATCTTATATTTACTAATTAATAGTAAAATTATGTATTTAATTCAATAATTTATAAAAAAAATTAAATGTTATACATGACTTAAAAAAACAAGAAAAAAAGGCCGATAACAATTGAATAGTGCAGCAATTAATCTTGAAGAGTTAAAAAATTCATTTTCCTACAATGAATACAGATTGCTATTGAGTAAAATAAAACTACGTCTAGTGAGTTTCAAAAAAAAACTACCAGATAACTTTATTATCTTAAGGCATGATGTCGAATTTAGCGTTAATAGAGCTCTAGATTTGGCAATTCTTGAAGCCAAAGAAAGCGTGCAGTCAACCTTTTTTTTTCAGGTAAAGTCGCCCGCATACAACCCATTTTCAAATACAAACCTAAAAAAAATAATGCACTTGAAATCACTTGGTCATAAAGTCGGTTTGCATTTTTATGTCTCGCATATTGTTCAAAATGATAAGGAGGGGCTTGTAAAAGAATTCGAAAAACAAAAATCATTATTTGAGGATGGCTTTGGGTTCGGTTTTGATGTTTTTAGTTTTCACCGTCCTCCTAAATGGGTCTTAGAGATTCGTGATGATATTTTTTGTGGTGCCATTAATGCATATGGTAGTTCATTTTTTGAATTTTCCGACAACCCTTTACAGATAAAGTACATTGCAGATAGTAAGCATCGGTGGGGCTATGGTCATCCCATTGATGCTTTAGCCTTTTCTAAAATTCAAATACTTATTCACCCCGATGAGTGGACAGAAAAGGGTGAAAAGGATGTCGGTCTCTTCTTTAATGAATTGATTGAAGAGCATCAAAAAGAATTTATTGAAACCTTAGATAGCGAAACAAAGCATTTTTCTGACTTTAAAGAGTTATATAGATGAAAATATGCGTCTTTGGAAACAAATCGGCTACAAGTGAATTGTTAAAACATCTAACATCTAACAATACCAGGCCACACACCCTTGCCACACTTAGCAAAGAAAGCTTTGGTAAAATAGAAATTTCAGGTTCGGACGTTAATATTTGCAGCCAGGCAGAATCATTAGGGATTAATGTATACACAACAGATTCCTACGGACTAAAAAACGCACATGATCAGGATTTTTTTACTAAACAAGCCTTCGATCTTGGTATCTGTACTGGCTGGCAAAGACTTATTCCAAAAGAAATATTAAATACATTTAAGTTAGGTGTTTTTGGATGGCATGGATCAGGCTTCAACCTTCCCAATGGCAGAGGTCGGTCCCCATTAAATTGGACTATAAGATTAGGTTTAAAGGAAGTATTTCATAATTGCTTTAAGTATGCCGAAGATGCTGACACCGGCCATATATATGAAACATTAAGATTCGATATTAACGAAGACGATTATATTGCCGACGTGTTAGAAAAAGCTAAAGCACATATAAAGGGCTCATCATTAAGATTGATTCGTGATGCTACTAATGGGGAAATCACTTTGTCTAGACAAGGGAATTATCCGGCTATAGCTTTTCCAGCACTAAATGAGGCGTCTGGAAAAATTGATCCTTCAGTCTTTTTAGCAAAGGATGTCATAAATATTATTCGATCATGTTCCTCCCCCTTCCCTGGTTCCTATCTTTATGTTCAAGATAACAATACAAAAATCCGAATATGGAACGCGGAAATAAATGAGGATATAAAGGATTTAGAGATTGGTTATGCCCGCATTATGGGTAAAGCTTTATTCATTCGCTGTAAAGACAAAGCGATCAAGGTCAATGACTTTGAGTTTGAGTTTGAGTTTGAGTCTACCAAGGCATTTAACGATTTAGAGGGTGCTGATTTTTTCAGTAGGTAACCCTGCGTCGCAAGGCAAACATTTAACCTATAACTTTAAAAAAAGGAATCAACGAAATGCTAGCATGCTTAGATTTAGAGGGTGTTTTGCTCCCTGAAATATGGATTAAATTTGCGGAAAAAACGGGAATAGAAGAGCTTAAGCTAACGACAAGAGATATCCCAGATTACGATGAACTCATGATAGGTCGTTTAGCTATTTTAAAAAAACATAATCTTAAATTAAAGGATATTCAAAAAGTCATTGATACACTTACTCCATTAGATGGAGCATACGACTTCCTTCAGTGGTTGAAGTCTGAATTTCAAGTTCTTATCTTGTCAGATACCTTTTATGAATTTGCCCAGCCTTTAATGAAAAAACTCGACTACCCAACTCTATTTTGTCACAAACTCATTACTGATGATGCAGGCAATATCATTAGCTATAAACTCCGCCAGAATGATCAAAAAACTAAAGCAGTGGCGGCCCTCCAGGGCCTAAACTTCCAGGTTATATCGGCAGGAGATTCTTATAATGATACAGGGATGCTTCAACAGGCTGATGCAGGGATACTGTTTTGTCCTCCAGAACGAGTTGTCCAGGAGTTTCCGCAGTTTCCAGTTGCACGAAATTATGATGAATTTAGGGTGGCATTTACAAAAGCTAAAAGGGATTTAGAAAGTAGCAATTAATGGACCCTATCAGTCAAGGAATTATTGGGTCGACAGTAACCCAAAGTCTTCAAAAAAATAATGATTCATTAGCTATACTAGCGATCATCGGCTTCTTATCCGGTATGGCGCCGGATCTGGATATCTTTATTCGATCAGAGAGTGATCCTCTCCTCTTTCTAGAATTTCACAGGCAATTTACGCATTCGCTAATTTTTATCCCTATCGGCGGCCTACTTTGTGCTTCAATATTTTATTGGTTTGTCAAAAAATTTAGCAGCTTATCTTTTCGCGAAATATGGCTTTACACAACTATTGGATATGGGACACATAGTTTATTAGATGCGTGTACAAGTTATGGAACATTGATATTCTGGCCATTTAGCTTTGAGCGTATTGCATGGAACAATATTTCTATTATTGATCCATTATTCACCCTACCGCTCATTATGTTTGTGGGATTGAGCATTTATCTAAGAAAACGGTCATTAGCCCAATTAGGTTTACTTTGGGCAATATCTTACCTATTGCTTGGAGTTGTATTGAATGAAGTTGCCTTGCATGAAGGTAAAAGCCTTGCAGATACAAGGGGTCACAAAATCACTCGTATTGTTGCGAAACCGACATTTGCCAACCTATTGATTTGGAAAGTGATCTACGAATCAAATGGCTACTTTTATTCAGATGGAGTACGAATTCTCCCTACCAAAAAAATATTTGTGGGTAAAAAAGTAAAAAAACTCGATCTCAGTAAAGACATTCCTTGGATGGAAAAAGATTCGCAGCAGTATAAAGATATAGAGCGCTTTGCATGGTTTAGCAATAATTTCTTAGCGCTGGATCCAGACAATCCTAGTCATATTGTTGATATTAGATACTCGATGTTACCCAATGAGATAAGCGGCTTGTGGGGTATTGAAGTTAACAAAGAAGCTATGAGGGACGACCATATTCGTTATATTACTAAACGCAGCCTTTCTAAACAAAAATTTAAAGACCTGCTTATTATGTTAAAAAAAGATTAGCCTAAACTATTTAGTAATTTTTCCTCCAGATTTAATGCAATCATCAATAGAATTGTAACGACTTAAGGATAGATCAGTTTCATTGAAGCTTTTATGATTGTAAGGTACGCAATCACCATTCATATTTTTTTGGATTTCAATCTTAATCTTACTTCGAAAAACTTTATGGGTGTAATGACGAGTGTCTTCATTTGCATTAGGAATTGTTTCTTCAGCATAAACACCGCCACCCATTAGTATGAGAAATGGTATAAATATGGTATTTTTGATTTTATTGAGCATTGTTAAACAATACACCAATTGAATTTTTAGCGAAATAATTTAATTACATAAGTACATAAAAATATGTAACAATATACATTAAAATTTATATTTAAATAACTGTTTTAAAAGTAAAATTTATGAGTAGAGCTTTTGTTAAGGAAAATGATATGGAGCACGCAGGAATTGATATTCCAGAGCGTCCTATCAGCACAGAAGTTAACTACATAACCCCTAACGGACTGAAACAATTAAAAAATATCTTAGACACTTTGGATGCTGAGCGACAAACATTAATGCTTTTGGATGATTCCATGTCCAAACAAAAAAAGATGCGTATCGAGAGAGATATTCGATATTATGCTTCAAGAATAAAAACAGCTATCTTGATTCACCCTGATATGCAGGCAGAAAATAAAGTGCTTTTTGGAGCCCTCATTGAGCTCGAAGATGAAAAAGGGGAAACTGAAAGCTATGAAATAGTCGGAGAGGATGAAGCAGATCTTGCACTTCGTAAAATAAGCTATGTATCTCCTCTTGCAAAATCGGTTATGGGAAATAACTTGGGTGATGAAGTCACATTAATCAAACCCACAGCCACTGTTACACTCACCATAAAAAATATTACCTACAATAAATAAGGAATATAATGAATCTTCAGGAAGCCATAAAAAATAGGCGTTCGATAAAAGCGTTTGATCCCGATCATGTAATTAGTGAAGCAGAAATACAAAAAATTTTAGAGCTTGCTGTTCTCTCTCCTACGGCATTTAACATTCAGCACTGGCGCTTCGTTGTCGTTACTAATAAAGAGTTACGTCAGCAAATACGGGATGTAAGCTGGGGACAATCCCAAGTAACAGATGCATCACTACTTATTGTGCTTGCCGGTGATACCATGGCTTGGAATAAATCACCTGAACGTTACTGGAAAAATGCTCCTGCAGAAGTGCAGCAGTTTATGCTGCCCGCTATCAAGGAATATTATCAGTCTAAACCTGAAATTCAACGTGACGAAGTTATGCGCTCCTGCGGAATGGCAGCCATGAATCTCATGTTAACTGCTAAGGATTTAGGGTATGATACGTGCCCTATGGACGGATTTAATTTTGATGCAGTAGAAAAGCTGCTCAATTTTCCCAGTGACCATATCCCTGTGATGTTTGTTGCTATTGGTAAGGCCCTCCAAGACCCTCGTCCTCGATCCGGCCAACTGGCTCTTGATCAGGTCATACAATATAATCAATTTAAATAATTAAGGAATAAATGAATGCTTGTTACTAATAGCATCGCGATGCAGTTTGGGGCTAAACCCCTGTTTGAAAATGTTTCGGTTAAATTTGGCGATAGCAATCGTTATGGGCTGATTGGTGCAAATGGTTGCGGAAAATCGACTTTTATGAAGATACTTGCCGGCGAACTTGAGGCAACTGCAGGGACCATGAGTCTTGAGAGTGGCGAAAGAATGGCTTGGTTAAGACAAGATCAGTTCGCTTATGAAGATTCGCGTGTGCTAGATGTGGTGATGATGGGCCATGTAGAAATGTGGGCCGCGAATGAAGAAAAAAATAGGCTTTACGCTAACCCGGAAGCAACAGATGATGATTATATGCGTGCAGCAGAGTTGGAGGGTGTTTATGCGGAGTATGACGGGTACACGGCAGAATCTCGTGCGGGTGAACTTTTAGCAGGCGTTGGTATACCCTTCGAACAACATGACGGGCCAATGAGCTCTGTAGCACCTGGATGGAAACTTAGAGTCCTTTTAGCACAAGCGTTGTTTGCTGACCCTGAAATTCTTCTCCTAGATGAACCTACTAATAACTTGGATATCAACACTATTCGATGGCTAGAAAACATTCTAAACGCTAGAAAATCAACTATGATTATTATTTCCCATGATAGGCACTTTCTAAATCAAGTATGTACCCATATGGCAGATATGGATTATGGGAAATTGACTGTCTACCCAGGAAATTATGATGAATATATGGCGGCAAGTACTATGGCCAAAGCTCAACAACTTAAGGTGAATGAAAAGGCTAAAGCGCAAATTGCAGAATTACAGGATTTTGTCAGGCGTTTCTCTGCTAATGCATCTAAAGCTAAGCAAGCAACATCTAGGGCTAAGCAGATTGATAAAATAAAAGTAGAAGATATGAAGCCTTCAAGCAGACAATACCCTTTCATTCGTTTTGAGTACAACGAAAAAGATAAGCTTTATCGACAAGCTCTTATTGTTAATAAAATGGCACATGCCTTTGACGAACCGCTATTTAATAACGTGAACTTTATGGTAGAGGCTGGTGAAAAAATAGCTATCATTGGTGAGAATGGTATTGGGAAAACAACATTATTGAAAGTCATTGGCAATATATTGGCACCTGATACTGGCGAAATTAAATGGGCAGAAAAAGCAAAAATTGGATATTTCGCACAAGATCATACAGAGGATTTTGAAAAAGATTTAACCGTATTTGACTGGATGACTCAGCATGCAAAACCCGAGGATGATGATCAGGTGATTAGAAGCATGCTTGGAAGATTGCTATTTTCAGGAGAAGATTTTAAGAAAAAAGTTTCAGTACTTTCAGGTGGGGAACAAGGTCGTATGCTTTTCGGAAAACTGATGCTAGAACAACCCAATATTTTACTATTGGATGAACCGACCAACCACATGGATATGGAATCGATTGAATCCTTAAATACGGCACTGGAAAAATATAAAGGAACAGTCTTTTTTGTGACACATGACAGGGAATTTGTTAGCTCTATTGCTACTCGTGTTTTTGAGGTGAAGAAAGATGAAATTATGGACTACTCTGGTAATTATGAAGATTATGTAGTTTCTCAAGAAAACTAAATAAGCTATTGATTTATATTATAATCTTCCATCAACATCTTCTTTATTTAACAGGTACTTTGCATCGAATAAAACGTAGTTAGGTTTCGCAAAATTACTGAGTATTTCTGGGGTATATTCCTTAAATTCATTATGGGCTACAGCGATTAAAATGGCGTCATAGCCATTTTTTTCAGGTGCATTAATTGCATCGATTTGATATTCTCGCCTTACTTCAGCGTGATCGACCCAGGGGTCAAATATATCCACATCACAACCCAGCTTCCTGAAATTGTTATACACATCAACGACACGAGTATTACGAATATCTGGGCAGTTTTCTTTAAAAGTAAAGCCCATAATTAAGATACGCGCTCCGCTGACGGTGATATTTTTTTTCGTCATTAATTGCGATACTCGTTCAGTTAGGTGTTGCCCCATATGTTCGTTAATCTTTCTTCCAGATAAAATAAGCTCGGGTGTATAGCCCACATCTTTCGATTTGTGGATCAGGTAATAAGGATCAACACCTATGCAGTGACCACCAACTAAACCTGGTCTAAAGGGAAGGAAGTTCCATTTAGTGCCTGCAGCTTTGAGTACGGATTCAGTGTCAATACCTAATTTGTCAAAGATAATTGATAGCTCGTTAATCAAGGCGATATTCAGGTCTCTTTGGGTGTTCTCAATCACCTTTGAGGCTTCTGCTACCTTAATAGATTCAGCTTGATGTGTCCCTGCAGTGATGATTTCGCTGTATAAGTCATCTACTTCTTGAGCAGTTTCTTGCGTTGATCCCGAGGTAACCTTAACAATATCGGTAACATGCATAGCTTTATCACCTGGGTTGATTCGTTCAGGGGAGTAGCCACAATAAAAATCTTGATTAAAAGCAAGGTTGGAAATTTTTTCTAATACAGGGACGCACACCTCTTCTGTAGCACCAGGGTAAACAGTAGATTCATATATTATTAAATCTCCTACTTTCAAAATACCCCCTATCATCTCACTAGCACTAATGAGTGGGGTTAAATTAGGGCCTTTATCTACATGGACTGGTGTCGGGACTGTTACGATAAAAATAGAGCATTCTGCAATATCGCTCAACTTGGAGGTGAAAATCGTATTTTTAGAGTTTTTTAGATCGCCAGGAGATATTTCTTTGGTGTTATCGATTCCGCTCTTTAGCTCTTGGATTCTTTTTTCATCAATATCAAATCCTACAACCTCCCTTTTTTTGCCAAATTCGACTGCTAAAGGTAGGCCAACATATCCCAATCCTATAATTGCTATTTTCTTATTTTTTTTCATGAAAAACTCTTATGCATGAATAAAATAATACATGAATGACTAGCTCGCTGCATGCACAATATTGTTAGGTTTTTGCGGCACGCTTTCTTTCGTGTTCGACTAGAAATCTTTTTCTAATACGAAGTGATTGCGGGGTTATCTCTACCAACTCATCATCATCAATAAATTCTACTGCATATTCCAGCGTCATTAAAATGGGTGGCACCAATCGCACCGCCTCATCCGTACCCGAAGATCGTACATTAGTTAATTGCTTTCCTTTGATGGGATTAACAATCAGATCGTTGTCTCTGCTGTGTATTCCTATAACCATTCCTTCATAAAGCTTGTCACCGTGAGACACAAACATACGGCCTCTATCCTGAAGTTTCCATAAGGCATAGGCAACTGCTTCACCTTTTTCAGAAGAAATTAATACACCATTTCGTCTTCCTGGTATCTCTGATTTAACCGCTGAATATTCTTCAAACACATGAGACATGAGCCCCGTACCCTTGGTCATGGTTAAAAATTCTCCCTGAAAACCAATAAGGCCTCTTGCGGGAATTTTGTATTCAAGGCGTGTTCTTCCAAGACCATCGGATTCCATATTTGTAAGCTCCCCTTTTCTCCGACCAAGCTCCTCCATCACGGTTCCTTGAGTTTCATCTTCTACATCTACAGTTAAATTCTCGTAAGGCTCGCACTTAACGCCGTCGATTTCTTTATAGACTACACGCGGTTTTCCCACAGCAATTTCATAGCCTTCACGTCGCATATTTTCTAATAAAATAGTGAGGTGTAGCTCCCCTCTTCCAGATACACGAAATACATCGGCATCATCGGTATCTTCGACTCTTAAAGCGACATTCACTAATAATTCTTTCGTTAATCGCTCTCTAATTTGCCGGCTCGTAACAAATTTTCCCTCTTTGCCTGCCAGTGGTGAAGTATTCACCATAAAATCCATATTTAGTGTCGGTTCATCAACAGGGATAACAGGCAAACCTATCGGCTTATCCATGTCCGCAATCGTCACTCCAATTCCCACTTCTTCAATGCCAGTCACAATAACAATATCACCAGCCTGAGCGTTAGGAACGCTGACCTTCTCTAAACCTTTATAAGAAAAAACCTCATTAATGCGTCCTTGGCCTATTTTTTTATCGCCTAACATGACCGCAACCGGGCTACCTGATTTCAGAACACCATTTCTAATACGACCAATTCCCATACGTCCGGTATAAGTAGAGTAATCCAATGCTGAAATTTGAAATTGCAGAGGGGCTGTAGGGTCGCCTTCAGGACTTTCTACATGGCTCATAATTGTTTCAAATAACGGCTTCATTGAATCTGATTCATCTTCTTCCTTCAATTTTGCATAGCCATTCAAAGCTGATGCATAAACAACCGGGAAGTCTAACTGTTCGTCTGTCGCACCTAAATTAGCAAATAAATCAAAGGTATGATTAATAACCCAGTCTGATCGTGCACCAGGGCGGTCTATTTTATTGATGAGCACGATTGGTTTAAGACCCAGGGCTAATGCTTTTTTGGTGACAAAACGTGTTTGAGGCATAGGTCCATCAACCGCATCTACCAAAAGAACCACACCATCTACCATTCCCAACACACGCTCTACTTCTCCCCCAAAGTCAGCATGGCCGGGCGTATCAATGATATTAATATGGCAACCTTCATAATTGACAGCAGTATTTTTTGCTAAGATAGTTATACCTCGCTCTTTTTCGATATCATTAGAATCCATCACCCGCTCATTGACCTGTTGATGTTCAGCGAACGTTCCTGATTGTTGGAGCAACTTATCAACCAAGGTGGTTTTTCCGTGATCAACATGGGCAATGATTGCAATATTTCTTATCTGACGTGACATGTAAGGCTACCAAAAAATTTATTGAGGGCGGATTTTAGCATATAAAGAGCTGGCTTGGATGTTGCAAAAATAGGTTTTATTTTACTTTTGTTTTGATGAGTCTTTGAGCTTGTTGAGCGCTTGCTCGCGCTTCACTAATATTTGTTCCTTCTGCAAGAACAACCCCCATGCGCCTTCTTTTAAAAGACTGAGGTTTTCCAAATAACCTGACATCTACCCCTGCAATAGCTAGAGCTTTATCGACTCCTTCAAACATTATAGCTTCGGCATCGAGGTTGCCATAAATCACAGCGCTTGCCCCAGGATTGATGAGTTTGGTATCTACCGGAAATCCAAGAATAGCTTTTGCATGCAATTCGAATTCAGATTGCCTTTGGGTCATCATGGTAACCATGCCCGTATCGTGAGGTCGGGGGCTAGCCTCAGAGAACCATACATCATCACCTTTGATAAACAATTCCACGCCAAAGATACCTAAACCACCGAGCGCATCTGTCACTTTTTTTGCCATTTCTTTTGACTTGAGAAGTGCTTTTTCGCTCATGGGTTGCGGCTGCCAACTCTCTACATAGTCCCCGTTTTCTTGCTTATGTCCAATAGGCTCACAGTAATGCGTTATGATGGATCCCTGGCTATTTTTTGCCCTGACCGTTAATAGAGTTATTTCGTAATCAAAATCAACCATCCCTTCGGCAATTACCACACCCTGATCAACCCTTCCACCAGATGCAGCATAATCCCAAGCTTTGGCTATTTCTTGTTCTGAGTAAATTTTTGATTGGCCTTTGCCGGAAGACGACATAGTTGGCTTAATAAAACAAGGGAATCCAACTTTGCTGAGAATAATGTCACGCAGTTCATCCAAGCTCCGAGCAAAACCATAGCTCGAGGTAGGAAGTGATAATGATTCAGAAGCTAGCTTGCGAATACCTTCACGATCCATCGTCAGTTGCACGGCCTTAACACTAGGAATAATAATGGCACTTCCTGCATTTTCTATTTCTTCCAACACAGCAGTGTTTATCGCTTCGATTTCAGGGATAATATAATGAGGCTGTTCAAGCTGAATAATTGCTTTTAGCTTACCGGCATCAGTCATGTCGATAACATGTGAGCGATGTGCTACCTGATGTCCTGGAGCATTGGCATATCGATCGACAGCTACCACCTCAACACCTAGTTTTTGAAGGGAGATAATAACCTCTTTACCCAGCTCGCCACTGCCCAAGAGCATAACTCTGAGGGATAACGGTGATAGAGGGGTTCCTAGATTCATAGATAATCACATTCAGTAAGTGGTATGAACTATTATAGCAACGGTCGAGTTACTCCACCGTAATTATTTACATAATTACACTATGCTCTTTAGCGATAGTATGAAATTCCAATACACTCTCGATATTTAATTTTTTCTTGATAGCCGTCTGGTAATTAGCAACCGTTTTATAGCTCATGTTCATTTTATCTGCGATAAAATGGATATTCTTACCGTTAGCAATGAATCTAAAAATTTCAAACTCCTTTCCATTCAATAATTCTAATGTATTAACTTTTTCTTGAGCCTGAACTGATGGAAAGGCATCTTTTCCTTCCAAAACTTTTTGAATCCCTTTTAATAAATTATCAGATATTTCATTTTTAAAAATATATCCATTAGCCCCAGCATTTTTTGCCTTTTGAATCATTAGGCTGCTGTCATGCATCGATAATATAAGGACTTTGATTTTCGGGTAGCGTTTTTTAATTAACGAGGTTGATTCTAGGCCCCCTTTACCCGTCATGGAGATATCCATAATAACAATATCCGTGGAATTATTTTGGAGGTACTGATAGGCCTCTTCTCCAGAGGAACATTCTTCAATATGGCAAATACTAGACATACTCTCGAGTAAGCGCCTCAGGCCATCCCTTACTATGGCATGATCGTCTACTATAAGCAGTCTACTCAATGTGTAATTCCTAGATCAATAGTAATCTTAAAAACTCGATTAATACTGATCTTACAACGGCCATTTAGTTGGCTAACACGCTCCTCAATACTCATCAAACCCACACCCCTGTTAAAATTTTTCTTAGCATCTTTCTTGATTCCGTCATTTATCAGTTCGATCCTAAGCTGCTTTTTTGGACCAAATATGGTTATTTTAATCGATACATTTTTAGGTTTGCTATGTTTTTCAATGTTTGTTAGTCCCTCTTGAATGATCCGGTAAATATGTGCCTGTTGTTGGGGGTTAACGGCATTAATAATACTTTTATCTATCGTATAAGTGAGTTGTGTATTAGTAAACCGACTTTTCCAGCTCTCTATCAGATCAATCAAGGCATCCTCGAGTCCAAGCTCATCAATCAAGCCTAAACTTAAATTTTTAATAATAGAACGGGTAGATAGCATCATATTTTTTGAAAGACTGATAATACTATCGATAGATTTATTTCTTGATTGGATGGTTTTAGCGCTTCGGATTGATGTCGCCTCTGTTTGAATAGCCGTCAATAACTGGCCATGTTCATCATGAAGATTTCTAGCAAGCTCTTGCTTCTCTAGTTCCTGAACGCTGAGAAGGTCTTGGCTTAACTTATGTATTTTTTGGTTGGCCTGCCTTAATTTAATCACCATGCCATTAAATTTGTTCCCAATCAGATTGAGTTCGGTAATACCGGAATTACTTACCCGAGCTTTATAATTACCCTTTTCAAGGTTATCAAACCCTTGGATAATATGATCAATCGGTTTGATCATATAAGAAAATAAAAGGTAGACAAAAGAATTAATCAGAATAACAAAAATGAAAATGACCCATAGCCCTATCTTAATGTGTTCCCATATTTCGGTATATTCATACACAGGATTTGGCTGTATACGAACATGACCGACTAATTGACTCCCTTGAGTAATATCAATCGTCTTGGATGAAAGGGGAGCGGACATTATTGCGAGAGCATTCTGAAACCAGGCTGGGGGATCATTGGCTAAATCCAGGTGAGGTTTTGTTTGATCCATAGTCACGCCATCGGTATCAATAAATGCAATATTAAGATGCCTAATCTCAGACAAACCGGATAAACCAAATGCAGCATTATCTTGATGAAATAAGTAATAGTCAGGATTATTTTTAATACCATTCTCTATGGCGAATACTGCCAATGCTTGAGTTGATAGTACTTCTTCACGCACCTCTTTCTTTGCTACAGCCATGATGACCGTAAAGCCAATCAAAATCGATCCCACCAATAAAGCATTGATATAAATTAGCAGTCGTTGTTTTAAGCTCATGCCGTTGTTTCTCACTAAAAGTAACAATATACCTGAAAATAAAAAAGGGCCCAGTAGGCCCTTTATTAAATATTAAATTTTTTTTTAAAATTCATACCTAAGACCTAGCCATGCGGCTCTTGGTGCGCCTGGGATAAGCGAAGCAACTTCTCTTTCATTACCAAATGATCTGTCTGTTTGTACCCGTGTTTCTGCCAAACGGCCACCCGTATAATACTCATTGTCAAAGATATTGATCGCCTTTAAGGATAGCTGCCAATTTTCACCGATATAATATTGCGAATCCAGGTTCATCACCGCATAACCGGGTGTTTCACCTTGAATGCCCTGGCTTGCATCATGACCTTGATTTTCATTACCCATCATGTACGACTTACTAAATGCCGATACTGTTGCACCCACAAACCACGAAGGATTAATCCTATAGTTTGCTCGAATCTTCATGTGATGCTTTGGAATGTTGGGTAAGTAGTCTCCGTCTTTTATCTGTATGGCGTCCCCATCACTTGACGTGTTAACCTCGTTAGCGATAGTAAAATCACTGCCATAGCGAGCCATAACAAAACCATAGTTTACCTCCAGGCTTAGGTCATCAAATTGCCCACTAAAGCCCAAATCAATTCCCTCTCTGGTGGTTTCGTCGACATTGGTAAAATATCCCAAACCATTCGATGCATTTGCATACACAAATAAAATATCGTCTTGATTCTTACCAGAGTAAATTGCGGCATTCCAGCTCATATTGTTTGCTATTTTTCCTCTTGCACCAAACTCTACGGTCTTTGCTACAACCATTTCCAATGGTGGATCGTCGGCCATTTGTGTGGGAAGGTTACAGGGCTGAGCTTCATTTGAGCAACCGAGCTCAATGCTCGTAGGCGCTCTATTCGATTCGCTGTATGAAGCATAAGTCGTATAATTATCGTTAGGGTGGAAAGTTAGTCCAACGGATGGGTTTATTCGCTCATAATGAGCATTTCCTGTCAAGGAAGTAGCGCCACCTGCTGGGTTAAAAGTATCCTCGTTATTAACCTGAATAAAGTTATACCGTGCAGCGGTATTGATGTCCCATCGATCATTTAAGGAGTGGGTATTAGTAGCAAATAGGCCTGCTGACTTTGTTTTCCCAGTAAGCCCCGTGGTTTGCTCAACATCTCCTAGAGCTCCACCAAAAAACCCATTGGCTAGGAGGGTTGCTTGTTCTTGTTCAGTTTGCGCAAATTTTATTATAGAGGACTCAAGGGCGACGCCAACGATTAGTTGATTTCTTCGACCTAACCAATCCTGATCAAAGGTAATTTGTCCGTTCGCACCATAAGCATCTTGTTTTGTGCCTGTAGCGTTTTGAACTCCTTCATCATCACCTGGATTAACATATTCATCATTTAAGTCGCCGTTACCCGTTTTTCTATCTGACCTCAACCAATAAGCATTACCCGAAAACATCGTGGCATCATCCCAGTATTCCGTAGCTGATAGCACCAACTTTCCATAATTATTTTTCGTTTCATCTTCAAGGGTATGAATCCCTTCCAAGTCCGAGCCTAATAGATCTTTAGGGGTTAGGCCATTCCCGATTAATAAGTTATGCGCACCGGAGTAACTGACCTCATAACGGGAGGTGTCTGACTCCCATCCTACCTTAGTGAATAATTGATTCACATGGGAGGGAGAGTAATCGCGCCATCCGTCTTCGGTAAAATGTTGATAGCCTATGTAGTAATCGTAACTCCCATCTTCCGATATACCCCCAGCCTCCATAAGTGAGGTTTGCCTTCCCCAGGACCCCGCACTAAAGTCGATGGCTTTTTTATTAAATGTGCGGCCGCTTTTTGTCTGCATAGAAATCGCGCCACCCAAGGTATTGAGTCCGTAAACAGGATTCGATCCGGCCACCATTTGCATACTTTCAATTGAAAAATCAGGAATAAGATCCCATAAAACGGTATTACTAAAAGGTTGATTCATTCTTACGCCATCCACATACACCGAAAGGCCTTGAGGATTTCCTGATATAGGAGTGGCATTATAACCACGGAAATTAATTTCTAGTTGGTAAGGGTTACCTCCCACCTCATTAACAGTCACACCTTGCAAGTTATTAACCATATAGTCAGCGACACTAACGCCTGCTTGCTGATTAATTTCCTGACCATTTACGGTCTGAATGCTTGACGGCACCATATTAATGGGAAGTCCAATAGAGGGCAGTGGGGTGTTGGTATAAACATCAATTATCCCAATCTTATAGGGCTCATCTGCCGATATATTATAACTAAGGGCGAGAAGAATGGAGGCAGATAATTTTTTTAACATAATGTTATTTTCAGTTTAAAATATTTAAAAAAACAATGATTTTACAGAACAATACGGGGTTTTGTTCAGGAATTTTTCCTCAAATATCCCTTAACCAACTAATTTGATACGATTCTTCGTATTTTTTCGCTTGAAAGTTGCAGTGGACACCAAAGTGAGGGACCGCAATAAGCTGATCCTCCAAGAACAACATTGGCAGTATTTCCCTTTCCCATGGGGCGAGGGGTGATTGTTGTAATAGATGCTTGAGAGTACGTGTCGGTTGATTGGCAGCCGGTTTAAAACGCTCACCACCTCGTCTGTTTTGTATTCGGATAGTCTGGGTTCCCAATTTATCAACCGAAATACCATCCCCTATTGTTTTAGTGAACGACAACTTACTGGCGTCTGGTAAGGTTATTGTATCCTCCCCACGCCAATAGATTTCAAAATCGGCTGCATTGGTAACGTTTTCAACCAGCCACAACTCATTCTTATAGGCCCGAATAGATACATTAGGAGCAATCTGGATATTGATTTGTGCATCCTTTCGTCTATCCTTAATTTGCTTATATGCTTCCTGCATCACCTTTAAGGTCGGCATCTTGTAACGGTGTTTTTCTAACCACCACCGGATCAAGTTGATCACTCGCTCCTGATTCAGATCGCGCATCATCATTAAATTCAGTCGGGCTAGATCCTTGGAAAAATATGACTCACTATCAGATTCTGCAATAGACTGATGCAGATCAAGACCGCTGGCAATCAATTTTGCCGATCGGGCTATCGTATTAGCTGCATGAGGAAATCGCTCGTAGAGCTGAGGCAAAATATTTTTACGCAAAAAATTGCGATCAAATCGCGTATCTTCATTGGAGTCATCTTCTATGAAAACGATCTCATATATCTCAGCAAAGTCTTCGATCACTTGGCGTTGGACCCTCAATAAAGGGCGCCAAAGATTTTTTTCTTTATCGTATTCTGGCATAGCCGCCAACCCTTTTAAGCCGGCACCTCTAATCAGTTGCAACAGCAAAGTTTCTGCCTGGTCATTTTCATGATGTGCAGTAGCAATAACACCGACACTCAATTGAGCTAAAGCTTCGTACCGTAATTTCCTGGCAGCCCCTTCGATACCTAGCGAGGGCAATGTATTTGTATCGACACGCATGCTATCAAAAGGGATGTTTAGTTTTCTACAGGCTGCTTCACAAAAGGCGAGCCATTCATCCGCATAGGCACTTAATCCATGATGAATATAATGCGCTTTTATTGATAGTTTGAGTTCATCTTTTAGCTGGTTGAGCGCATACATCAAGACCATGGAGTCACAACCTCCACTCAAGGCAATGTCTATTTTTGGTTGGATATTTTGTTTGGTGATATTGGCAAGATATGAGGCTCGAATAGCATCAATCAGCGCGTCTTTTTTAACTGCCACTTTCGGTAACTTGACCGTAACTCATAAGCTTCTGATAACGAACATCTAACAATATATCAATGGGTTGTTGTGTCAGCTTATCTAGCTCTCTTTTTATGGCTGCCTTAACATTTTCCATCGCTTTAGGGATGTCGCGATGTGCACCCCCCAATGGCTCAGGGACAATACTGTCTGTTAAGCCAAAATCTTTCAATCGTTCTGCCGTAATGCCTAGTTTATCCGCAGCAATTGCCGCTTTTTCTTGTTTTTTCCACAATATAGAAGCACATCCTTCCGGTGATATGACTGAGTAAATCGCATGCTGCAACATCATTAAATGGTCTACCACACCTAACGCTAGCGCACCTCCCGAACCACCTTCACCGATCACTACACCAAGTATCGGAGTCTTGAGTTCTGCCATCACATACAGATTTCGTGCAATTGCCTCTGATTGACCTCGTTCTTCGGCACCAATACCTGGGTAGGCACCAGGAGTATCAATAAGGGTAATAATTGGAAGCTTAAATTTTTCTGCTAGCTTATAAAGACGTAAAGCTTTACGGTAACCTTCTGGTCTGGGCATGCCAAAGTTTCGATGTTGTCTTTCTTTCACATCTCTGCCTTTTTGATGACCAATCACCATGACGGACCGACCTTCAAATGCCGCTATACCCCCAATAATAGCTGGATCATCCCCGTACGACCTATCCCCATGCAATTCTTCAAAATCGGTAAAAATATGTTCAATATAATCCTGGGTGTAAGGTCTTTGTGGGTGTCTTGCTACTTGTGAAATTTGCCATGCACTAAGATTGTCATAAATATCATGTAAGGATTTGTCTGCCTTTTTCTCTAATTGTTTGAGTTCGGTATTGATATCAATAGAGGGGTGATCATCTTGCGCGGCTTTTAAGCTTTCGATTTTTGTTTCAATGGATTCAATTGATTTTTCAAATTCAAGGTAAGTTTTTTTCATAAATATACGGTTGGTGCTAAAAGGTTAATTATAGATTATTTTGACGTTTTCATCATGAAAGGTTTTAGATAAACCAATAATTAATTCTTCGTGAAGGGTGACGTCCCAGTCCGAACCAAGGAGTAGTTCGACCTTACCTTTATGATTTTCATACTCCACTCTTACCTTGCATTTATTGATTCTACTATCGAAAGCGCCGTTACAGTAGGGTTTTAGCAAGGCCTTTAGTTTAACTCCGTCATCCTGTTGCTTTAATGCAATGGAAAGCAGAGCGGCTTTAGCGCTTTGAATGGTTAAGAGGTCATTGACTTTCATAGCACTCACACGATTGCCTCCGGTAAAGTCATCATGACTCACCCTACCCTCAACTACCAGCAACTTATCTTCTTTCACCAAGTCATAGACCTCAGTCAAGATTTTATTTCCGATGACTACGTCAATTCTCCCTACCCCATCGTCCAAAGTCACGATAGCAATCTTACCTCGTGAGGTCATACGCATACGGATGGTTGAAATAATACCTGCAATCAAGTAAGTAGCATCTCTGGGAGTGAGTTCAGATAATTTGTTAGGAACAAATTGTCGGATCATTTTTTCATAAAATTTGAATGGATGGCCACTAAAATAAAAGCCGAGTGCAATTTTTTCTTCGGCTAACTGCTTTCTCTCTTCCCACAGACCAACCTCTACTAAAGGTACTTCGGTTGTCTCGAACTCTTCGAACAAGGCATTTTGGCCTTGATGAGCATTGGCTTGCTCGGCTTTCGTGATTGCTAGATTAACACTGGCTAACAGCGTAGCTCTGTTGGGTTCTATTTCATCGAAAGCGCCCGACCTAATCAAGGACTCAAAAGCTTTCCGGTTCACTTTACGTAAATCGAGTCTCGCAGCAAAATCAAATAATGAGGTAAACGGTCCGTTCGCATTTCTTTCATCGATAATAATATCGATAGCAGAAAGCCCAGTTCCTTTTACCGCGCCTAAGCCATAAAGTATGCTTTCATGGTCAACGGGAACAAATTTATACTCACTCTTGTTGATATTAGGAGGAAGAAGGGTGATGTTGTTGAGTGCACAATCATCAAACAGCATGTGCACATTATCGGTATTGTTCATATCAGCAGACATTGATGCGGCAATAAAGGCGGATGGGTAATGCGCTTTAAGGTATCCGGTTTGATAAGCAATCATGGCGTAAGCAGCAGCATGGGATTTATTGAACCCGTATCCAGCAAACTTCTCTAGCAAATCAAATAAGTCGGCGGCCTGTCTCTGATTAAGCTCATGCTTCAATGCTCCCTCAACAAACGTGGCTCGCTGCGCATCCATTTCCTCTATTTTTTTCTTACCCATCGCACGCCGAAGTAAATCAGCCCCACCCAGTGTATAGCCTGCAACCACCTGTGCAATTTGCATCACCTGTTCCTGGTAAACCGCGATGCCGTAGGTTTCTTTAAGAATAGACTCCGTCGCAGGATGGGGGTACTTAACCTGTTGCTGCCCGTGCTTTCTTTTACAAAAATCTGGGATGAGGTCCATAGGCCCGGGGCGGTAAAGGGCTACAAGTGCGATAATGTCTTCAAAACAATCGGGTTTTGCTTGCTTGAGCATATCCTTCATACCTCTTGATTCAAGCTGAAAAACTGCCGTCGTATTCGATGCTTTTAATAGATCAAATGTAGGCTTGTCGTCAATTGGAATAGACTCTAATTGTAATGGGTCCTCTCCTTTCTGTGAGCGGATATGGTTGGCATTTTCCAACGCCATGGCCACAATGGTTAATGTCCTTAGTCCCAAGAAATCAAACTTCACCAAACCTACTGCCTCCACATCATCCTTATCAAACTGACTCACAATACCTTCGGCGCCTGGTTGGCAATATATAGGGGAGAATGCTGAGATTTTCGTTGGGGAAATAAGTACGCCTCCTGCATGCATACTGACATTTCTCACCAACCCTTCTAAACGTAATGCTAAATCAAAAAGCTCTTTGACCTCCTCTTCTTTTTTGATGCGGTCTTTAATTTGAGGTTCTTTCTCAATGGCATCTTTCAAGGTAATGCCTAATTCTAGTGGGACCAATTTCGCAATGGTATCCACAAAATTATAGGGAAGATCTAATACTCTCCCAACATCCCGAAGTACTGCTTTGGCGGCCATGGTACCGAAAGTAGCGATCTGTGAAACGGAGTCTGAGCCGTACTTTTGTTTAACATAATCAATCACCCTATCCCTGCCTTCTTGACAAAAATCAATATCAAAGTCAGGCATAGATACACGATCGGGATTCAAAAACCGTTCGAAAAGTAGATTGTAAGCAAGAGGATCTAAATCAGTAATTCCCAAACTATAGGCAACAACTGATCCCGCACCCGAGCCTCTACCCGGTCCTACAGGAATGTGATTGGATTTAGACCAATTAATAAAGTCAGCAACAATAAGGAAGTATCCAGCGTACCCCATCTCATTAATTACCTTCACTTCAAAGTTAAGTCGGTCGAGGTATTTAGGTATTTGATCCTCTCTTTCCTTAAGATCTATGTAGAGGTCTTCTAAGCGCTGATCTAAGCCTTTTTTTGCCTCAATCAGAAGATAGTCCTCGATCTTTGTGCCGTTGGGTATAGGGAAATCTGGAAGGAAAATTTCACCTAACTGAAACTGAAAATTACAACGCTTAGCAATGGTGACCGTGTTATGGGTGGCGGAGGGAATATCATGAAACAGCTCTAGCATTTCTTCTGGGGTTTTAAAGTACTGCTCCGGGGTAAAATCTTTGGGTCGCCTTTGGTCCGCAAGAACATACCCATCTGCAATACAAGTTTTAGATTCGTGTGCCCTGAAGTCATCGGTATGCATAAATTGGATGGGGTGGGTAGCAACCAGAGGCACTTGGTTATTAACCGCCAAAAAAATCGCTTTCTGGATGTATTCTTCTTGTTTTTTTTGCCTTGCATCGGATCCGTATCGTTGAATCTCTAAATAAAACCGGTCCCCAAATACTGCTTTCCAAGCACTTAACTCTTCTTGAGCTTCATCGATTTTATTTTGATCTAAAAGATAGCCAATGTTGCCCTTGAGTGCCCCTGAGAGGGCAATCAAACCCTCATGGGCATTTAGAACCCAGCTTTTCTTTAGTATTGCTTTGCCACGAGACTGATTGGTTAAAAAGGCTTTTGACAACAGTTCCGATAAATGAATATAGCCTTGCTGATTCTGACAAAACAATGCCATCCGATACGGCTGATCGGGATTAGTCTCATTTTCTATCCAAACATCACATCCCAGTATAGGCTTAATGCCTGATTGCGTTGCCGCCTTATAAAATTTAACTGCTCCAAATAAATTACTAAGGTCGGTCAGTCCCAGCGCAGGCATACCGGTGTCCACCGCTTTTTTAATGTACTCAGGTATTCTGACTATACCGTCAGTAATAGAGTATTCGCTATGGCAGCGAAGGTGAATAAAAGATGGTTGAGTAGAATCTGACATATTAAATTATTTTACCTGAGAAGCTTTGGTAGAATGTTTCAATTACTAATTTTTTAGATTATTTTTTAAGGAGAATATTATGAGTCAAGTCACACTAAAAGGAGAGGCAGTATCAATTGGTGGCACCTTTCCAGCACACGGTTCGGTAGCGCCCGATTTCCTCCTAGCCAACATTAAACGCGAAGATGTAAGCCTTAATGACTATGCGGGTAAAAAGAAAATATTAAATATTTTTCCTAGCGTCGATACACCAACCTGTGCTTTATCGGTCAAACGATTTAATGATGAGGCGGCAACACTAGACAATACCGTAGTTCTTTGCATATCAGCTGACCTACCTTTTGCACAAAAGCGATTCTGTGGTGCTGAGGGAGTTGAAAGTATTGAAACACTTTCTGCTTTTAGGGATGTTGCTGGGTTTACCCATGCTTATGGTGTCGCTATCTTAGATAGTAGTTTGCGAGGTCTTACCTCACGAGCGGTAATAATCTTAGATGAATCGAATAAAGTAATTTACAGTGAGCTTGTAGCAGAGATAACAGAAGAGCCTAATTATGAAAATGCCTTAAGTGCATTGAAATAAACCACTCCATTACTTTCGGTTGCTGCCTGCAACCATCTTGATTTCAAACAAACGGCAATCCAAGGCCCCATTATATAACGGGGTCTTTTTGCTTGGTGATAGGCGCATTAATTTAGGCATTCTAAAATCGTTCGTCAGAAAATAGGTTCGCCATCCAGCGAATGATTGCTTGAGGCTGGTTGCCCATTCTGGGTAAGCACTATCTAATTCCTCTCCTATGCGTTCACCGTAGGGAGGGTTCGTCACTAAGACGCCTTCGCTGTAAGGTGGGGTTATTTCTGAAAACTGTTTGCATACCAACTGTACTGAATTTTCAAAACCCGCTAAAGTAAGATTTTTCTTGCTGACTCGAATAGCACGAAGGTCTTTGTCTGAGCCGTAAATTTTCAAGAAATCTTTTTTTGTCACCTGATCCATATAGGTTTTTTTTATGGTGGAAAATAAAATATTGTCAAAACTTTTCCATGCCATGAAGCCAAAGTTTCGATATAGCCCAGGGGCTTGATTGGATGCAATCATCGCCGCCTCAATCAAAAAAGTGCCGCTCCCACACATAGGATCTAAAAACGGTTCGCCTGGGTTCCAACCAGATAACTTAATAATACCTGCAGCCAGATTTTCTTTGATGGGGGCTTCAACACTTGCTGTTCTAAAACCTCTTTGGTGCAACGGTGCACCAGAGGTATCTATATAGAGAGAGAAATTATTTTTTTCTAAGAAAAGATGTATTCTAATGTCTGGATCTCTTACCTCAACATCAGGTCGCTTACCCGTCTTCTCTCGAAAAATATCACATACGGCATCCTTGATACGCAAGGTCATAAAGTCGATACTTTTTAAAGGGCACTGAATAGCAGTAGTGCTAACTTTAATGGTTTTTTCCAGGGCAAACCATGTAGTCCATTCTACCGAAAGAGCTGCGTTAAAAATATCGTCTTCATTCTCATAGCTCCCTTGCTTAACCAAACACAGGATGCGGGTAGCAATGCGGCTTGATAGATTTGCCTTGTAAAGCACCTCCTTATCTCCGGAGAAAAGCATACCGCCATCGACTCTTTTTATATCGTTCGCATGAATCTCCATTAACTCTTGTTGAAGCACTTCTTCTAAACCTCTAGGACAACTTGCAAAATAATGATGTGTCAAAATAAAGCCTTAAGTAAATTTTAGTTGGTGTGAGTCTTTAGAGGCATTATTCTCTAAAAGGCGATTGAAATATACCATTAATTCAACCCCTATCATTTGTTCTATGGTTTTTATTTTATCTTTTAGTGCAGGAATGCGGAGCTCTTTTGGCGACTTTCGAAATGCCATAACAATAATATTTCCCGGATTTCCTGCTGGAACAAATAGCACTTGACCCCTAAACACCGCTTTAATTGTTTCGATGTATTGTGGGGTATCAGGGTCGGATCCCCATAAATTGATCATAAAAAAGCCTTGATCAGTGAGCCGACTTTTACATAACGTATAGTATTCTTTGCTGGTAAAAACATCCGGTATGCCATACTCATCGAATGCGTCTGAGAGAATGATATCGTAAGCTTGCTCATGCTTGACCATAAAGCTAATACCGTCTCCTTGGATCACATCTAACCGCGGATCTTCAGGTAACTCAAAATATGCATACGCCACATTAATCACTTGTTGGTGTAACTCTAAGGCAGTAATGTGGGCTTCTTTACAATGCTTATAATAAAATTTTTGCATGGATGCTCCACCTAAGCCAATGGTGAGTATATGGTTTGGTGTGTCATTAAATAAGAGGCTCAGCGCCATAACCTTGGTGTAATTAAGCTCTAGGAAAAAAGGGTCTTTTATTCTCATCGAACTTTGGATGGTGTCGGTCCCTATATGCAATGAGCGGATCCCATCCACCTCACTAACCTCCACCGGCTCATCTTGAAGCTCAGTGAAGGATGGGGATTGCTGGTAAGAGAAAAATTTGCTAATAATTTTTTTTGACATACTCATAAGTTTTAATCTACTAAGTCTGCCCATCGCTGGTTCATTCGTTTAACCGATATAGGAAAGCTGGTTTTAAGTTCTTGGGCGAATAAAGATACCCTTAGTTCTTGAAGCGCCCACTGAAAGGTCACATAATCATGAGGGATAGACTCATCGGCCTCGACAAAGCCGACGACCTTCTCTATCCATTTTTCCTTCAATCGATTAATTTCCCTCATATGTTCCTGGTCCTGATATTCTCTTGCCGCATATTTCTCAGCTCGGGTTTGCATCGCTTTAATAAACCTCGGTATATGTCTTAATTGATCAAACATAAATAACGGTTGTTCATAAGGGGGTAATAATACCTCTAATTGCTCAGCATAGTCTTCCCTAAACGAGTTAGGAAGATGCTTAAGCCTTCCTGTAGCTTGTTGCAACTCATGGTATTGTTTGGCAATGTCCACCAACGCTGTCGACAGGTCATCACTTAATTTGGTGAAGGTTTTACGTGCATGCGTGACCATTTGATCAAGCGCTTGCCTCGAATTAACTGCCTCTTTTTGCGTGTGAAGTATTTCATCAAAAATGACATCCACATAATTACTTTTTAACGCATCCGATGGTATGTGGGTTTGGAGTCGAATACCAAATTGATCAAAGCGTGGGGGGGATTTTTTTACCTGTTTAATTTTCTCGTGAAGCTGAATCGCTAATAGTCGCTTGATACCATCTTGATGCAATAGCTGTGCATCATCTTCATGGTCCGAGATAATAAGATCAACATGAGACTCTCGATCGATCAGCGCTGGATAACCCACAATAATTTTTCCATCGACATTGGCTTCTACTTTATGCGGAATCGTCTCAACCTCTGGCCAATACGTTATACCTTCTTGCTCTAAGCCAAAGGCTATATCCTCTAACACCTCAACGACCCGTTCTTTATGTAGTTGCTGTAAATCCGGTAAATTTCTACCCTCGTCCATAGCGGTACCTTCTTCATCAAGAATGATAAAATTGACTTTAAGGTGATCCGGTAACGCGTCCGTATCTTTGTCTTCTAATCGATATTTTGATTGCGTTTTTTTACGGATAAATTGGGTAAAGGCTTCGCTAAAATCGGCATCTTGGTTAAAGGATGAAAGAAATTCGGTTACCGCATCTTGGAGGTGCCCGCACTGACCGCGCAAACTCTTTGGTAGATTCTTAATGAGATAAGTGACTTTTTCTCGAATCATCCCCGGCACTAACCAACCAAAGTCTTTGGCCTTAATCTGGCTTGCTCCACTTAATGGGACTGCGACTGATACACCATCCCTAGGGTGTCCAGGTTCAAAATGATAATGAAAATTGACGTCCACATGACCAAAACTCTTCTTCTCAGGATATTGGACCTCATCAATTTGTTGGGCTTCTCGTTGCATTAAGAAGTCTTTGGTTAGGAATAAAAACTCCGGTCGCTTCTTTTCTTCTAACTTTCGCCAATGTTCAAAACCGGCACCATTCATGACGCCCTGATCAATGTGCTGATCATAAAATTGGTACAAAATGTCGTCATTAATTAAAATATCTTGCCGCCTTGCTTTGTGCTCTAGCTTCTCAATTTCATTGATGAGCTTATTATTGTGCTGCCAAAATAAACCAGGACTTTCATAGCCTTTTTCGACTAAGCCTTGTCTGATGAAAATCTTTCTGGATTGATCCGGATCGATCGTACCAAAATGCACGGTCTTTCCTGGGTTAATAATAAGGCCATACAATAATGACTTTTCGGTGGCATCTACCCGACTCAGCTTAACGTTCCAGCGCGGATTACTGTAATCAAACTCTAATAGATGCTTGGCCAGGCTTTCTATCCACTGTACCTCAATCTTCGCTACGCATTGGGCATAAAGTTTTCCTGTATCGATAATCTCGGCGGCCATGATCCACTTGAAGCCTTTGTTCCGAAATAGACGGGGGCCGATTAAAAATTTAATTCCCCTGCCCCCTGCATATTTTTGTCCTTCTAGATCCTTAAACCCGATATTACCTAACAAGCCAGATAAGAGCGCCCTATGGACTTGATCGTAAGTTGCTTCACTTGGACTAATGTTAAAAGCTAATTCATCGACAATATTTTTTAGTTGGCGGTGCAATTCATGCCATTCCCGCATTCGATTAAAGGACAAAAAGTTTTTTTGGGTAAACTGTCGCAAAGATTTGCTGGTGACCTTCTTTCCCTCTTGAACAAACTGCCGCCATAACTTTAAGAAGATATTAAATCCTGAGTCGGGGTCATGGAACACAAGGTGGGCTTTATCGGCTTGTTCGGCTTTATCTAGGGGTCTTTCCCGCGGATCGGATATGCTCAGCGCACTGATGATAATGAGTATTTCGGCAACACAATTTTCTTTTTTAGACTCAATAAGAATTCTTCCTAAAGAAGGGTCAATAGGAAGTTTCGCTAACTGCATACCAAGAGGAAGAATCTGATTCTCTTTATCCACCGCTCCCAATTCCTGCAGTAGCTGATACCCGTCTTGAATAAATCGATTACCCGGAGGCTGAATAAAAGGAAACTGATCTACTGGTCCCAGCTTGAGGGCAGCCATTTTTAGTATGACTGAGGCTAGTGAGGAGCGTAAAATTTCCGGGTCGGTAAAATCCGGTCTTGCCGCAAAATCCTCCTCATCAAAAAGCCGTATACATACTCCGGGAGCGATCCGCCCACACCGTCCCGAACGTTGATTGGCTGAAGCTTTAGAAATTTTCTCTACTAATAGCTGTTCTATTTTCAGTTTCGGGCTATATCTGACCACCCGAGCCAGTCCTGCATCAATCACGTATTTGATGCGAGGAACGGTTAGTGAAGTCTCAGCAATGTTCGTCGCTAGTATGATGCGGCGCATACCCGCTGGTTGGAAGATTTTTTGTTGATCATTAATGGGTAGTCGTGAAAATAAGGGTAGCACCTCAAACTTACCTTTCAGCTGATCGGCGAGAAATTTCTTTGAGTCATGGATATCCCTTTCTCCGGGCAGAAAAATCAACACATCACCTGAAGTTCCGACCAACTCATGAATGGTCCGAAGAATGCCGTCCTCGATACTTTCCAAACTATCTTCGGCTATTTTCTGTAATGGTCGGTAAATCACCTCCACCGGAAACGTTCTTCCTGATACCTGGATGATGGGCGCTTGATCAAAGTGTTCTGAAAACTTCTCAACATCAATGGTGGCGCTGGTGATAATAATTTTTAGGTCTTTACGCTGTCGTGTGAGATTACTTAAATATCCCAATAGAAAATCAATGTTTAGACTCCGCTCATGCGCTTCATCAATAATGATCGCGTTGTATTGTTTCAACAAAGGATCATTCTGCGTTTCTGCCAGCAAAATGCCGTCGGTCATCACCTTAATGGCAGTATTTTTCGTCACACGGTCAGTGAACCGAATCTTAAAGCCCACCACGTCCCCGAGCGGGGTATGCACCTCTTCTGCAATGCGAGTAGCAACCGAACGGGCCGCTATCCGTCGAGGCTGGGTATGCCCAATAATGCCCTGCTTACCGAAACCGAGCTCCAGACAAATCTTCGGTAATTGCGTCGTCTTTCCTGAGCCGGTTTCCCCACAAATAATGCTGACCTGGTTGGCGAGTATCGTTTTTTTTATATCGTCCACTCGCTGGCTGACAGGGAGTTCGGGTGGGTAGCTAATCCTGAATGAGGTGTTATCCGTCAAAATAGTTTTTCTTTATCCGCCACCTTGTTAGCAAGTGAAGTCATCATCACACAGTCTTCGGTGCCGGTATTACCGCCCTTGTAACTTGGTTCAAAGTAAAATTTATGGAAGTTAATCCTGCCCTCACTGTCAGTAAAGAAGCGTGCAGTGGAAACGCCATAATCTTCGTTGGCTTTGTCATCCAGAGCAAAATAGATGCCCGCATGTTCTCCTTTAGCTGCGGCAAATCCGTTGTACACTCCAAAGTCTGGCACTTCAAGGACAAAGGTATAGCTCTGATAATCATCATTACTATGGCTCTCTTCCAGCGTCATGGTCACCGTACCCGCGAACTCTCCTTCATTGTAGTCCATCCCCACACAGTCATAAACACCACTGTAATCTTGTGCTAAAGCACCGGTGCCAACAAAACCTAACGCCAAAAAAAATAGCCTCCAACCCTGCATGATGTCTCCTTCTATTGTGTTATATGAGAAATTTTGATTGTAACGCCTGCAGCCCAAATTCATCCAGCATTTTTTCAATACGGCGCTTCGATTTATTATTCTTTTGGCCGATAAATTTCGCCATGATTAGTTCATTCTTCATCGAATGCTCCCAACCCACCAGTTCAGTGACCGTGACCTGATAACCTTGTGACTCCAATAACAGGCAACGCAATACATTAGTTAGGTGGCTACCCATTTCTCGCGTGTGTATACCATGCCGCCATAATTCGGAGAGCGGATTATCAAGCATTATGGATTTATTTTTTTTTAAATGGCTCGCCAACTCCGCCTGACAGCAAGGGACCACCACAATCCATTGCGCTTCCTTGTGTATACCAAAATGAATGGCGTCATCGGTCGCGGTGTCGCAAGCGTGCAGAGCAGTCACTACATCTACGCGGTTCTTGACCACCTCCAAGGCATGCGCCACATCGGCCTGAACAAAACTCATACGATCAAAGGCTAAGGTCTTTGCTAGTGCTTTGGATTTTTCTACCAAGGCGGGATTGATCTCGATCCCTGTCACGCGACCCTGGGTCAGCTTAATAAATAGGTCATACAAAATAAACCCGAGGTAGGATTTCCCTGCCCCATGATCAATGACGTGGAATGGCGCTTTATTAATAGAAACTTCTGTTAATATGGGCTCGATAAACTGATAAAGGTGATAAACCTGCTTAAGCTTCCGCCGGGAATCCTGATTGATTTTCCCGTCACGGGTAAGGATATGCAGCGACTTCAGTAATTCGATGGATTGTTGAGGCTTTATTTCATCTAAAGGCAGCATATTTATTAGTTTACCCTAAAGTGATTTAGGTCATAATTGTACATTCATCATTAATAAAAAAGAGATTTCTGTAAATGAGCATCCAATGGTTCCCCGGACATATGACAGCTGCCAAAAAAAAGGCAGAGGAGGCGCTTGAAACAAACGACCTTGTGATCGAGGTACTGGACGCCAGGATTCCGGGGAGCTCAACCAACCCGATGATTGATACGATGCGTAAAGAAAGGCAGCGTCCGTGCCTAAAAATCCTCAATAAATCCGATTTAGCTGATCCTAAAGTGACCAAAGCGTGGGTAGAGTATTTTAATGCCATGCCCCATACTACGGCCATCACCTTATCCGCAAAGTCGGTCGGGGACGTAAAAAAAATATTGCCACTTTGCAGTAAACTCGCCCCTCACCGTAATTCCTCCATCAAGCCGCTACGCATGCTGATCATGGGGGTGCCGAATGTTGGCAAATCGACCATTATTAATGCCCTGCACCATAAAAAGATTGCGAAGGTCGGTAACGAGCCGGCGGTGACAAAACAGCAGCAACGGATCATACTGAGTGCTTCCATGATCCTCACCGACACCCCAGGCATGATGTGGCCTAAAATTTCTAATGAGATTGATGGTTACTATTTGGCCGCATCCCATACCATAGGCATTAACGCCTATGACGAGATTGAAACGGCGATGTTTTTGTTTCACACTATAAAAGATAACTACGCCGAACTCATCAGCAAAAAATACAAGATCGAGCCTCCCTTTCCGGAAGATGAAGAGTTCTTAAAAATCCTAGCAAAGAAACGGGGATTTATGGTTAAGGGTGGGGCGGTGGATCTCTATAAATCGGCTACCACCTTACTGAATGATTACCGACAGGGCATTCTCGGTTCCATCTCACTGGAAAGCCCTGTGTCGCGTGCGATTATGCTCAAGAAATTGGTCGATCGTCAGGCCGAAGAGGCCGCACAAGAGTAGCTGTCCTCGCGCATGTTTTTGATGACCTGGGTCTTGTCATAAACATAACGTCCTGACTCGTACTCCTCCCACTGATGTTGCAAACGTCCCGTTTGGGTGTCGATCACCAGCAGCTCCACATTATCCTCATCGGTGCTCATTTTACAGGTGATGGCAGGGAGTGCTGCGCATTCATCTAAACCAAAGATACGGTTTTTAAAGGTGACCTCCTGGCCTCTCAATAGGTAGGAAGCAATGTTAAGGTTAGCCTCAGTATTTGAAATGGTATTGATGCATAAATATGAAGCATTGTTCCACGGATTAAAAAAAAGGTAACCGGCAACGATAACCCCTAATGCCAATACAACTAACTGTACTTTACGACTTTTCATTGCTTAGCACCCATCGATCAATGTTAAGGCATCCATCTTCTTCCATGCACGGCCAGTCGCTCTGCTTGCCGCAACTGTTTAAGGTAATGCTGCTCTCTTGAATACAATATTTTACCCCCTCTATCTGTCCAAATTTCTTACACGACTCTTCCACGAGCAAGGGCTTTTCGGTTGTGACTTCTAACCCCAATACCGAAAAAGAAAATAGGCAGACAGTAATCGCTATAATCTTCCGTATCATGCTTAATTATAAACTCAAATGCCACTCTTTTATATGGAATATGTGTGATCAAAGCAACCAATAGAGGTTGAAGGTTGAAGGTTGAAGGTTGACAACTTTAAAAGGTTGATTTTTTCTGAAAGGATGCGCTTGTTTTCCATTGGCGCATGGTTTTTCCAGAAGATAATTTGTTAATGTCATTTTCTGTTAGTATGTCAAAATGAACACTAAACAAAAAACCCTCATCCTTGCCCCGCTGATCGTGGCGGTATCCCTCACTCAAGCTGATGCGCTAAAGTCTGCCTTAGAGATGCAGGACGCACAAGATAAGGCTGAGATCATGGATCTAACAACGATGCTCTTAGCCGGTGATGTGGATGCTTTAAAAAATACCGCGATTGACGGTGTGGTAGAAAAAGGGGTGGGGGTGACGAGGTCCTTTTTAGAACAATACTTCCCGACCGTGGAACTCAACTTTGGTGCCCAAGGTGGCAGTAAACCTTCTGGTGGCTTGTTGGTGGTAGCACCCTTATCTGATCCCGACGATATCTTTAATACCTACTTCACGCAAGGCAGTGTGTTCTACCAAGATAACCGTACAACGCTTAACCTCGGTTTAGGCTACCGTAAGCTGTCGGATAACAAAATGCTGCTTACCGGTATCAATGCTTTTTATGATCATGAGTTTCCATATGATCACGGACGTACCAGCATCGGACTTGAGGCACGGACTACGGTATGGGAAATCAATGCGAACAAGTACTGGGCGACCACCAAATGGAAGACCGGTAAAAGCGGTTTGGAAGAACGCGCACTCGATGGCTATGACATCGAAGCCGGTGTCCCTTTACCTTACATGAACTGGGCGACCGTGTTTGTGAAGAACTTTCAGTGGGACAGTGAGGTGAGTAATGTGAAGGATACGAAGGGTAATGACTTACAGCTTAGAGCTTACATCCCAGGTATCACAGGACTAGAAATTCAGGCAGGAAGAACCTTCTTCTCGGACTCTTCGGGTACCGATGAGAGCTACATCAACATTTTTTATAACGTCACCCAGCTCTTTGCCGACAAACCACGCTATAACCATCAATGGATCAGCAAGGATGCTTACAAGTTAGAGAGCATGGAAGACCGCCGTTATGAGAAAGTTAGACGGACGAATAATATTGTGAAGCAGCTGAAAGCCTCTGGATCAATTAAAGTTAAAGGATATTAAGATGGTAAGGAAAGATTTGGTAAAGTTAATTGCGCTTATATTTCTCTTGAGCTTTTTCATGGTTGGTCAGGTAAAAGCGGCGTGTGGGTATACAGGCACAAAACTAACGATAGACGCATCCGATGATGACAACCCTGTGCTAGATGATGGGACTGCTAGGGACTCATGTAGCGGGACCCCTGATGAATATAGCATCTCATTTCATGGAATAGGGCTGTGCACAAGTAACCCCGATGTTGCCAGTGCCGAGCCTGACTATTCATCCTGTTCATACATGATAGCGCCGACAGAAACTCTTTATAATACGGTTATCACTGGGATTGGCGAAGAGACTGTTTTTACCCCTACCCCTCCTGCATTTGAGTTCCCTGTGGGCACCTACTCTTATATGGTTGGCATTGTCTCAGCAAAGCTTGGCATTAAGCACACCTTTGAAGGTACGTCACAAGTAAAAACCTTTTCGGACACGTCTACCTCTGATACCGCTGCTTTCGCTGCACCCGGACTATTCTGCTGGACTGTTGATAACCAAACAGCCCCGGGCAGCCCTATCGATGGACCGGTACTAACGGGTATTACAAACGAAAATAACATACTGACACCTTTTGGTAGGCAATATGACACTTCCAATAATAACCAGTCTAATTTGCGCTGCGCAGATACGGCAGGTACGGCAGCATTCTCTTATGAGGTAGTTAATGCAATGGCGGATAATAATTGCGCCAGTTATGCTGCTGATGGAGACAGAAGCTCAATGGGAGCCGTTAATAATGGCATAGCAGTTGGTCGATTGCTGCAAAACAACACTACCTCGGCGACTAACTGCACCAATGCTGACCGTATTCTCTGGACTATTGCCTTAACTACACCATTGACCGTTACTCCAACTTCCACCTTTGTTATGAATATGAAGGCTACTAACTCTGTATCCATCGATTTTGCTGGCGCTCATAGTAGTACTGCGGTCATCTCAAAGGTTGGTGCTGACCCTATTGAAGTTTATCTTTCAACTGACTAAAGCATTTTAGTAAAACTCTGCTGGGTTAACATTTAGCATACAAGCTAATTTTACTGATGATTGTCTTTTTCCTAGCCAGTATTATGGTATCTTAGGTTCTTTTTATAACAACTGCATAAGTAGAAAGGCCTGCCATTGTTCACACTCAACAACTATTCTCCTTCAGAAATTAAAACCAATATCTTAAGCGGTATTACCGTCGCCTTGGCGATGGTGCCTGAAGCTATTGCATTCGCACTGATTGCTCATGTATCTCCCTTAACCGGTCTTTATGCCGCAATTATTGTGTGCCTGATTACCGCGGTGTTTGGTGGGAGGCCTGGAATGATTTCTGGTGCTACAGGGGCTTTAGCCGTAGTAATGGTTGCCCTCGTGGTTGAGCATGGCGTGGAGTTTCTTTTTGCTACCGTAGTGCTAATGGGTATCCTACAAACCATCTTTGCTCTCTTTAAGCTGGGTAAATTTATCCGGATGGTTCCGTACCCGGTGATGCTGGGTTTTGTAAATGGTTTGGCGATTGTCATCTTTATGGCTCAGTTCGGACACTTCAAGGAATTGGGGCCGGATGGTATCGCTGTCTGGATGACCGGTGCATCGCTTTATACCATGCTGGGGCTCACTGGCCTGACGGTCGCGCTCATTTACGTATTCCCCCTGATCACTAAAGCTATCCCTTCATCCTTGGCCTCAATTATCATCGTCTCATCACTGGTCGGTTTTTTTGGGTTTGATACCAAGACGGTGGGAGATCTTGGCTCCATTGGGGGCAGTCTACCGGTGTTCAGTATCCCGGATGTCTCATTGAACTGGGAGACTTTACGCATTGTTCTTCCCTACTCGTTTCTATTAGCTTGTATTGGTCTTATTGAAACCTTGTTAACGCTCAACCTTATTGATGACATGACCGACACCCGTGGTCGACCTAACAAAGAATCACTAGCCCAAGGATTTGCCAATATCGTTACCGGATTCTTTGGTGGTATGGGGGGTTGTGCCATGATCGGTCAGAGCATGATTAATATCAATAACGGTGCCTTAAGGCGACTTTCGGGCATCGCTACCGCGCTGTTCTTGGCTGCATTCATCCTATTCTTATCCGAGTGGATTGAATTAATCCCTCTAGCCGCGCTGATCGGTGTGATGTTTGTGGTGGCAGAAAAAACCTTTGAGTGGGGAAGTTTGCGTCTCTTTGGCAAGATACCGCGTGAGGACATTTTTGTGGGGCTGTTAGTAGGCGGTGTGACCATCATTGCTGACCTAGCCATAGCGGTTATCTTGGGGGTTATTGTATCGGCACTCTTCTTTGCATGGAGTCATGCCAAGAAAATTGAAGTCACAACATCAACCAATAAAAAAGGATGGAAGACCTATGAGCTAGAAGGCACCTTATTCTTTGCCTCAGCCAAAAACTTTCACGAATTATTCGATATCCAAAAAGATCCAAAAGACGTAATCGTTGATTTCAAGGGTTCCAGAGTAGCCGATCACTCCGCAATTATGGCAATTGATAACTTGGCTAACAAATATAAGGCGGCAGGTAAAAAACTGCATTTGGTTCACTTAAGTCCAGATTGTCTAGACATTCTTGATACGGCAAAAAGTATGGTGGAGGTTAATCTATTAGAAGACCCTAAATACCACATTGCTGACGACAAGATCAGTTAGCATTTAGGGCGTAGCCTTATCTGAATCAATACTTTACTAAGAGCGCTCAGCCTTTACGGCCAAGTATTTATCTTCCAGGTCGAAATTTAAAGCGGCTCGCTTTTCTCGCTTTATTACCTTCGTAGTTACTCGCCTTGTTTGACGGCTTTCCTTCTTCAGCTGATGCCTTAACAGATACTTTTTCGCTTTCAGTTTGAACGTTTTGTTTGTCGGCACTCACTTCTGCTAGAAGCAAGCTAGGGAAAAAACATGAAAGCACAACTAATTTTTTTATATTTTGGTTAGCCATATAAATACTTCCTTTTTAAAAATTTAAACATTATCACTCACAAAGAGGGAGAGTTTTTGCTCTACTTCAGTGCATAGTTAATACTATAGTGTGTTGTAGTCGGGAGTTTTTCCCTATTTTGGTGCATTATGTTTACTATTTAAGGTTTCAGGTCGGATGAAATTTTTCTGTAGGAGAATGTTGTGCCCTGGGCACGAATCGAACGTGCGACCCTCCCCTTAGGAAGGGGAAGATCTATCCCGTAATAACTAACTTAACTTATTGTTTTAGTGACACTTTAATCAGTGGTTAATGTGTATTTTTAGAAAATAAGATTAAATTAGATTGGTGTTTATATTCTTTAAATTTTTTCGAAATGAATCTAATTCCGCACCTAATATTTTTTTCACTTGATCTTGAGCTTTACTCCAATATGGAAATACTTTACTTAAAACCTTATTTCCTTTTGCAGTTAAACTAATATAGGTAAATGTTCCATCCTAACCAGAATGTTCAAAGAAATTAATTGCAGTCATATAAAGTCAGTTTCTTCTATACTATGAACTAACTTAATTAACGAAGAGATTTTTCATCATGAGTTCATGTGCACCCCAAACCATTTTTCTTAAAGATTACACGCCAGCACCTTATAAGGTTGAACACGTTAATCTAACTTTCATGTTATTTGAAGGTAAATCAGTAGTTAAGTCTGAAGTGATCTACGTAAAAAATTCTGATAGCAATGATCATGATTTGGTGCTTAATGGGCAAGATCAAACTATTGTTTGCGTACAGTTGGACGGTGCGTCATTCAATGGTTATACAATTGCAGATGATAAGATGACCATCAGTAATCCGGCTGAAAAATTTACGTTAACCATTACTTCAGAAATTGACCCTGTTGCTAATACAGCTCTTGAAGGTTTGTATCAATCACAAGGGACTTACTGCACTCAATGCGAAGCCGAAGGTTTCCGCCGTATTACTTACTTCCAAGATCGTCCGGATATACTTAGTACTTTTTCTGTGCGGATTGAGGGTGATCTAGAGCAATGCCCTGTGATGCTTTCTAACGGTAATTTAATGGACTCTGGAATGTTGGGGGATAGTCGCCACTATACGGTGTGGAACGATCCATTCCCTAAACCGTGTTACTTATTTGCACTAGTTGCAGGTGATTTAGTCCGTATTGCAGATACATTTACTACAATGTCTACCCGTAAAGTTGACCTACATATTTATGTGCGGTCTGGTGATGAACAGCAATGTGGTCATGCAATGGAATCACTGAAAAAATCCATGAAATGGGATGAAGAGAAATATGGTCGTGAATATCAGTTGGATTTATTTAACATCGTTGCCGTCAGTGATTTTAATATGGGGGCCATGGAAAATACCTCGCTCAATATTTTCAATACCAAGCTAGTATTAGCACATCAAGATACGGCGACAGATAATGACTTCTTGAGTGTTGAAGGTGTGATTGGTCATGAGTACTTTCACAACTGGACGGGTAATCGAGTTACTTGTCGAGACTGGTTCCAGTTATCTCTGAAAGAAGGTCTCACTGTCTTTAGAGATCATGAGTTTAGCTCAGATATGAATTCTCGAGATGTGCAGCGTATTGATGATGTAACGCATTTACGTCGCTTTCAATTTGCTGAAGATGCAGGACCCTTAGCACACGCAGTTCAGCCGGATAGTTTTATTGAGATTAGTAATTTTTACACTATGACCGTGTATGAAAAAGGGTCTGAACTGATTAGAATGCAACATACGTTGCTTGGTGAAGGTGCTTACCGTAAAGCAACAGATTTATACTTTGAACGATATGACGGACATGCTGTTACTTGCGACGATTTTGTACAGTGCATGGCTGATGCATCAGGTCGAGATATGGGGCAGTTTTTCTTGTGGTACAAGCAAGCTGGTACACCAAAATTATCAGTTACCAGTCATTATAATGCTGCGAAGCACTTATACACGCTAACGTTTACTCAATCACAAGACAATACCGTTGGTCAAACTAATAAGCAGCCAATGTTGATTCCAATTTCAGTGGGCTTGCTGGACATACAAGGCAACGAAACCCATCCAACACAAACATTAGAAATGACACAAGCTAAACAAATCTTTACGTTTAATGATGTCATTTCACGCCCTGTGCCTTCGATTTTACGTAGTTTTTCTGCGCCCGTTAAATTAATAACTGACTTAAGTGATGATGATCTACGTTTATTACAGTTGCATGATACGGATGGCTTTAATAAATGGGAGGCGGGACAAATATTAGCGTTACGTACTATTGAGCGTGTCATGGTTAATAAAGATGCTGATATTTCAGGTTTTATGGATGATTTTGGTATGATGATACAACAAGGATTAACTAGAAAAGATAATAAAGCACTACTAGCTCGCGCTCTATCGTTACCCAACGTGACTGATATCGCACAGACACAAGCCGTGATTGACCCAGCGGCGATTAATTATGCTCGCACGCATATTCTTAAATCAATAAAGCGTACACATAAGACAGCTCTAGTTATGTTATATGATGCCAATGCAAATACAGGTGATTTTGCTATTACACCAGAGGCGATGGGGCGTAGAGCCTTGCAGGGTGTAGTGCTAGAACTACTAACCATCAGTAATGGCACTGGGTGTGCAACTCGCTCCAAAGTGCACTATGATAATGCGGATAACATGACTGATCGTGTTGCCGCATTAGTTTGCATAGCAGACAGTACCAAGCCAGAACGTGATATCATTTTTGCAGACTTTTATGAACGATTTAAAGACTATCAACTAGTTGTTGATAAATGGTTCTCACTTCAAGCCATGGCAAATCGTAAAGAGATTTTTGATGACTTTTATACCTTACGAAATCATGCAGAATTTAATATTAAAAATCCAAACCGTGTGCGCTCACTTTATTCAGCATTTGCCGTTAATAACCCAGTTAAGTTCCATGACCCTAGCGGAAAGGGCTACGCACTATTGAGAAACGCTATTATTGAATTAAACACAATGAACCCACAAATTGCAGCGCGCTTAGTAACACCGTTAAAAGAATGGAAACGCTACACACCAGAGCTTCAA
>Ga0302121_10000138_pt1 | contig 46508 bp, 54 predicted proteins | sample CB21_surface_MG_FD_203120 | JGI IMG/M metagenome (GOLD analysis project Ga0302121, IMG submission 203120) | Marine microbial communities from Western Arctic Ocean, Canada - CB21_surface | ecosystem: Environmental > Aquatic > Marine > Oceanic | place: Canada: Western Arctic Ocean | collected... | reverse complement strand
ACACTACTCAACTTTGTCATCTACATAATAAATAACAACTAATGGTGACTATCCGAACCAGATTAATACACAAACTGGATAGACAAGACATAATGGTTTATGTGAGTTCGATTCTCATAATGTCTACTAAATAATAATAATATGTATCAAACTAATCAACAAGCGTGGGACGAAGTGTCCAACGAATTCAACGAATCAAACCGGAGAACCAAAATCTGTATTGAAATGTTCGGTCAAGAAAACCTAATCGGTTTAACTGACGACCAAAGAAATCTATTCTGGCAATCTATTTAATAATTAAACTATGACTAATAAAATTAAAACTAAATTACTAAACTTTTTAGACAAACATAATATTGAATATGAATTTAATCACGAAATTCAAGAGCTTTATGTTGACATAACTTTAACAAAATAAACTATGACTGAAAAATTTAAAGACTATCCAGCCGAACAAATACAGGCTAAACTAAAACAAATTGACGAGTTCGAAGCTAAGTACGGTCCTAAAGCAACAAGTAAATCTTGGCGTAAATGGTGTACTGACTACAAATACCGTAAACAAGAATGGCAATTTCGTCAAAATCTAGCGAATTCAATTCAAAATACCACATTAAGATTATCAATTGATCGTCTTACTTAATGGAAGTGCTAATAATAAATGGTCGTAGATACCTAATTAACACCTCAACACCTGACGGCGGGGATTCTATATGTGAATGGCTACTAAAGCAATTTCGTGACGAACCAGAGCTTGATTGGGGCACACCAAAGTTATCTGATTTTACAAACAAAATACGATAAACATTGGATAATATAAATGTAACTAATAAAAAATACACTATGAAAAACTTTAAAAAAATTAACTCAACAACTATTAGCCTTGATAACAAAAAGTACAAAGGCTATACTGTTGGCGACTTACCTAAAAGATTTGCATTCATTTACAATGAAGACAATGACCAAGATGGTATTACTGAATTCTTCAACTACCAAGGTTTAACTTATGTTGAACATAACCCTTCAATCTGGTCTTATGTCTAATCCAACTAACATGAAAGAATTGTGTCTCTATGCAAAACAGACAAGACAAAACCGTGGTCGCGAGCATAGGCGTGCCCACTCACATCAAAAGTGTGGCGGACTGACAAATGACGAGTGGAATGGTCTCGTTACAAGCCAAAAAGCTTCGTTCCGTAAAGGTAAGTCGTTCGCTTACACTGGCCGATGGAGAGATTATTCAATTAAACTATAACTTATGAGCAAAATGAAAGAACTAGACGAGATAGCACAGTATCAAGCTGATGTTATACTAGAAACCCTGAAAGAGCAAGTTGAATGGTCCATAGCGGATTGTGATTTAAGCGGTGATGAATATTATAATCTAAGAGATTACACTGTCTACCAAACTGTAATAAAGCTAGTTCGAGGTATTAATGAAGAATTTGATTATTACAAACTAAATACGATTGTCTTCGGATAATATATATGTAACAAATAAAAACAAATAAACTATGTATTGTAAATGCGGCGGAAATGTACACCCTGTACGACTTGAATTAGGCTATAAAACTTGTATGCCTTGCAGCACAACCCAAACCTATTCATATGTTCCTATCATTGAACATAAAACCGGCAACACAATACAAATTGTCAGTCAAGAAGTAAGTGCATCCGTGCACAGAGCTTGGCGACGTAAATAACAAATGTGCAGCGAATAAATAACGACGAGCCTTAACCAACAGGATCAAGCGAGCATGACTGCACACACGGGGGTGACCTGGTATTGACGTGATAGAAAGCCTATATGGAACTATTGCGGAAGAGAGTTCGAATCTCTCCACCTCCACTAAAACAATTAAATTATGAAAGAAAAACTATCAAAGTACATCAACAAAGAGTTGAAACAAATGAATCGTGGCATTGTAGCTACGCCTCCATCAAGAGAGTATCTAGAGTCCTTTGCTGACGCAAATAATGGATCTATGGATATATTACTAATGCAAATGGGTATTAACTTTGGCTATAAAATGGCTTTAGAAAATATAAACAATGAGCTAAACAATTAAATTATGAAAATAAAAGTAAAACAAATGACAAGTTCAAGATCAGGTAACCCTGTGGCTAACCAATTTATTATCTACACGGCAGAGGGAAAATACTTCCAAAGCTACGATAGTGTTATTGTTGCTAACAACAGCGGTAAAATAACGCTAGACAACAACACTTGGGATTACTCACGTACAACTAGTAAATACAGAAATGAATTTTTAGGTGAAGGTATTGCAGAAACTAGAGCTAAAATTGAATCAGGTGAGTACACACTAGCAAATCTTAATTAGAATTACAAACAAAATACGATGACTAATGGATAATATTAATGTAATTAAATAACAAACTATGAATAAACAAAATCTTTACGAACAATTAAAACCTGAATACAAAATAAGTATCAGCGAAAATTTTAAAAACAGAAAGCATTCACACGATGCCTTAATACGAACTCTTAGCGATGAGTATTACTTTACTGAAGTAAAATATGGCGATGCTTTTGACATTATGAACTCATGTGATCTAGATTTTCTAGGCGACGCATTCAATAAAGTGTACTAATGGTAATGTGTGAATGGACACTTGCAGATATTAAGAATAGAGCAAGCAACAAGGCTTTTGCAAAGCAAACAATATTAAAATTAGATATTGAAGGCTATAAGCAAGAGCTTAAAAACGGAACTTACGGCGGAATCACTTACAAAGAAGCTGAACAAGTACTTGATGGCTACAAAACAGAGCTACAAGTATGGAATTATATAACAGAATTAATAGAAAAACAATAAAAATGAGTAAAAAATTAATAACAGACGAACTTATCGAACAAAAAATGATAAGCTATGGCTATGGCGAAAAAAATTCCCACGACGAAGAATATGTGCGTGAGCTAGTATTAAAACATTTTGATGCTGAACTAACAGATCAGTGGCAAAGCAACTGCGATTATTACATTTACGAAGAATCTACATCTGATGGCTACAGCGTATTTGTGTCTTGCTACGACATTAACAAGATATGCGTCAGCGAAGACATACACTATTACGATGGCGACCTTAGCGGTAACCTACAAGACGCTATCCAAGATGGCTTCGAAATATATGTTGACGACTTGAATCAATGCTTTATAGATGAAGCAATACAAGACCTGTATTGTGACTTATCTCAAAGATTTTACGATCAAGCAATTGACGAGCTTGAAGATGAAGGCTACAAGCAAATTAATGAATTAGAAGTAACTCTATAAGTATGGCAGATATATCTATGTGTGAAGGCGACAATTGCAACTTAAGAGAAACTTGCTATCGCTTCAAGGCAGAACCTTGTGAATACAGACAGTCATACATGCCCGCACCTATAAAAAATGGTGTTTGTGAGTATTACTGGAGTACATTATAAACTTTAAATTAATAATTAAATACAATAACTTATGAACAAATTAATTTTACCAATGCAATCTGTAGACGTTAACTCTACAGCTATTTCAACAGCTGAATATGAGTATGACAACTACAGATTAAGACTTACCTTTAAAAACGGCGATGCCTATGACTACACAAAAGTACCTAACTTTGTGTTCGAAGGCTTACGTGTTTCCACATCTAAGGGCAAGTTTATTAACAGAAACGTTTTAGGTAATTACAATTACAAACGAGCGTAAATGACTGAAAGCGAGATGAATAGAATAGCTGAAATGGTGGTCGATAAAATTATTGCCCGCCAAAAAGCTTACGACGAAGAGTTCAAAGCTGAAATACAGGGCATGGTTGATGGCGACGCTGAAATTGAATTCGGTACAATTACTGAAGACGAAATTATAGCCGAAGAATTAATTAAGCTTAACAACAGACTTGCACAACTCGAAAACAATGAAGATTACGAAGCAGCTGGAATAGTTGCTAACAAAATTAAACACTTAAAAAACAAATACAATTTATGATTAAACCAATGCTAGCGCAAAAAGTTAATACAAAACCTATTGACTGGACTAAAAAAGTCTTTGTGCAACCTAAGCTTGACGGCGTACGCTGTATCTTTACTAAAGACGGCGCTTACTCACGCAACCACAAACAATTCAAAAATGTTGATCATTTACAAGATGATCTACAAGATTTCTTTAAAAAGTTTCCTGATATTGTTCTTGACGGCGAGCTGTATAACCACGCTTTAAAGCAAGATTTTGAAAAGATTATATCATTAGTCAGAAAGCAAAAACCAAGCGAACAGGATCGCTCTGAAGCAGCTGATTTAGTACAGTTTCACGTTTACGACGTCATTACTGAACCTAATTTTACTTATGAGTTCCGACACAATATGCTTGCGCTTCAATTACCAATAGCTAAATCAATAACACTAATCAAAAATACTGTTGTTGAAAATCTAGACGAAGCTAAGATGTTACACGACGTGCATTTAGCTCAAGGCTACGAAGGCTCTATGCTGCGACTTAATGCTTTTTACGAACAAAAACGTTCTTATAACTTACAAAAGTTTAAAGACTTTAGCGACACCGAAGCTACAATTATTGGCTATGAAGCTGGCAAAGGCAAGTTCGAAGGTCTTATCGGCAAATTCTTAATGCAAGATGATGACGGTAATGAATTCGGTTGTCCTATCGGCAAAGGCTATAACTTTACAGACCGTAGATATATACTTGACAATATTCATAACTATATGGGCCAACGTGCTACGTTTACTTACTTTCAGCGTACAAAAGCAGGAAGTTACAGACACCCATTGTTTAAAACCATCAGAAATTATGAGTAAACTCATTTGGAAACTATATAATGATAACATGATAAGTGAAGAGGTTGTACATCAACTTCTTGACTGTCATTATAACAGAATTAATAACAGGTAGCTGCGACGCTAGCTAGTATAATATAATAATAACAGGCTTATGTCACACAATAGAAACCTTGATTATTTAATCAAGAGACGTATTATATATCGTAGAGCTCCGTTGAATGATCAACCAACTGAATCATTTGAATGGGGTGACTACTACGAAAATGGTACACACGAATGCTATGAACTGTTTCGAAGCAAAGCTAAAATAACTACATTTAAATCACTTAAGTGGCACATGTACGTATTATGGTATTTGAATCCGCAAATGGATCCAGATGAATTTGAAAGCTTAGCTAAGTATATATGTAATAAGCGCACAGGTTTTATTACATTTACACCTAGCAACTCAGTAATTAATTCTATAATTTATGATGTCAGTATGATGGATTTAGAAAAGCCGCCAAAAAACAAACCACGCAAGATTATATTTAAAGAATTTAGTGGATTAACAACTGAAGAAAAATTTAAAGTTGTAGGTAAAATGGTAGGTAGAGCTAAGTCAGTCGCTGAGTCAGACATCTATCAATGTATGCTAGACCTGCACGACGAAAACAGATTTATAACCATATTAGGATTAGCCCGAATATTAGATTGTTCACCTAGAACAATACACAGGAATATGAGCATGGAACTTAAAAAAGAAAAAGAACTTTTAAATAAAGAAATATGAAACTAGATTTTAACGAATGGATGGCAAATATAAAAAATATATATTATGCAGACAACGAACAAATGTTAAATGCTTTTGAAAAAATAAAAACTAATGAAGAAATATAACGTACCCAACTATATACGCTACAAAGAAGATCTCAAAGCATCTATGCCTGAACAAAATGATTACTCTAAATTATCTAGAGACGAAATGATCGTTAAGTTCATGCCTCTTGTAGAAAATCTAGCGCGTAAGTTTTCAACCACACAACAGGCATCAGGTGTGTTAAGCATCAATGATTTACTGCAAATTGGCAACGAAGGTTTAATTAAAGCTGTAGATAAGCTTGACTGGGAAATGCTAAATGAATCGGAAGACATTGAAAAAACTTTAAAATCATTTTTTAGTAAAAGAATTAAAGGCAACATTAGACGTAGAATTGACATGATGCGAGGTGACATAAGAATACCAGAACACAAGCTAACTGAAATACGTAATAACCCTAAAGATAAGATTATGGTTGCTATGTTTTTTAACAGTGTGTTTTTAAGTATTGACGCTCAAATTACAAATGATGACGACGAGAATATGATGCATCAAGTTGAAGATAAATCTGAGCCTTATAACATTCAATTAATGAATGTGTATTTAAAAAGTTTAATGCAAAAACACTTAACAGGTAATGAATACGAAGTGCTGAGGCTGTCATATGGTTTAGACTGTGACAAACACTCAGCTAAAGAAATTGCAAGCATCTTAAACATTGAAGGTGTTAGCTCTTATGTAAGAATATCAGAGCTTAAAAAGCAGGCAGTACAAAAGTTGATTGACAACGTTGATCACTCTCAAGTACTTGATATACTATAGATTAACCCGTAAAACAATAAAGCAATGCGTAATTATATTAATAACAAACCACACACCATATGACCTTAAATGAGAAACTGGCAACGATCCAGACAAAGTTTAAATCGAAGAAAAGTAGATTTAATTCATTCGGCAAATACAACTTCAGATCAGCCGAAGACATCCTAGAAGCAACAAAACCTTATCTCTTAGAGTTAGGAGTTAGCGTAACAATTAACGAACGTTTAATTGAAAACGAACCATTCCCTATTTTGGAATCAACAGCTACTATTAGCGACACAGTTGACACTGTAAATGCTACTGCAATAGTTGGTGTTGATTTAGCTCAAAAGGGTATGCAAATGCCTCAGAAATTTGGTTCTGCATCTAGTTATGGAAAGAAGTATGCTTTAGGTAATCTATTTTTAATAGACGACACAGCAGACAGTGACGCAACAAACAGTCACGACAAAGGTAATGTAGCCAAACCTAAATTGCAAGGAGCTGCGCTAGTAAAAGCAAAAGCTTTTATTAAATCAGGCGGAAGCATGGAAGCAGTCAAAAAGAAATATGACATTCCAGCTGATGTATTAAATACTTTATAATGGAAAGAAAAGATGAGTTAAACAAGTTGAGAGAAGACAAGCATTACTACGGTAAGTTTGGAAAGCAATTTCTAAGTAACTCAGATATCTCAACTCTATTAACAAATCCTTTATCGCTTGGTACTCCTATGGAAAACAGACCTGCCTTTTTAATCGGCGGCTATTTTCACACAGCTATACTAGAACCTGAAAAGCTTAAGAACTTTAAGATTATAGAAGCTACAACTAGGAATACTAAAGCGTATAAAGAGATCTCAGACGGCGAAATATGCTTATTGCAACACGAAGTAGATAAAACTGAATTACTAATAGACAAGATGATGTCTAACGAAGTATGCAAAAGTTTAATACGTGGCGAGAATGTAGAATATGAAGTTCCTGGGATTGCTGAAATATTTGGTGTTAACTGGAAAGGTAAAGCAGACATTATTAATCATGATGAAAAACTTATTATTGATTTAAAAACTACTGCAGATATTTCTAAGTTTAAATATTCAGCTTCTAAGTACAATTACAACAGTCAAGCTTATATATACCAAAAATTGTTTGGTTATGAAATGATCTTTATGGTCATAGACAAAAACACGCATCAAATAGGTATATATGATTGTTCTGATCAATTCTTATCTTACGGAGAAGATAAAGTTCAGCAAGCAGTAGAACAATACAAATTATTTTTTAACAACCCGGATTTTAAACCGGAAAACTATTTTATTAACAAAACACTCTAAATTATGGCAAGTATTATTAAAGGAAGTATCAACTTAAATGAAATCCCAAAGGACAAAATTTATGTTGGCAAGAAAGGTAAGTATTTACCGATTACAATTACAATTAATGACGAAGTAGATAACTACGGAAATCAAGGACCTGTTGTTGTAGAGCAATCTAAAGAAGAACGTGAGGCTAAGGTAGCTAAAGTTTATCTTGGAAATGTTAAAGTGGTATGGACGAACGGAGACAATGTTGCCGCAGCTCCTCGTACTGACCAACCTCAGCAAACAGCAGTTTCACAACCACAAGACGATGATTTACCATTTTAATTAAATTAACTTAATGCAGACAACAGAGATCAATGGATTTTTGATTGATGAATTCAATCAACATAAGCTTGAAGAAGGAAAGAAGCAGGGTATATGCCCTAACTGTTCTCCTGATAGAAAACCCAAGAATCAAAAAGCAAAATGTGCTTCTTACGATTGGGAACGTGGTCTCGGTACTTGTCATAATTGTAATACGTCATTTCAATTGCATACGTACCAACGTAAAGGCGCTAGTGAAAAGGTATATGTAAGACCAACTGTTAAAGTTGATGTTGAACGACCTGAGTTTGTTAGCGACAAAGTAATTGAATGGTTTAAAACTAGAGGAATATCTCAGCAAACCTTATTCGATCTTCGGATCGATGAGGGTCCTGAGTATATGCCACAGACCGGTAAAACCGAGAACGTTATAAAGTTTAATTACTTCATGGGCGATCAACTTATTAATATCAAGTATCGTGATGGACGAAAGAACTTTAAATTATATAAGGGTGCTGAAAAAGTATTCTATAATATAAACAGTATAATAGGTTATGAGTACTGTGTTATTGTCGAAGGAGAGATGGATGTGTTAGCACTGCATGAAGCAGGCATACCTAATGCAATATCAGTTCCAAACGGCGCTACACTAAATACAAACAATCTTGAATATTTAGACGCTTGTATTGATTACTTTGAAGACAAAGATAAGATTATACTAGCATGCGATTCAGATGAAGCAGGACAAGCCTTACAAGCCGAATTAGTTAGAAGACTAGGCTCTGAAGTGTGCTACTTAGCATCATTCGACGATTGCAAAGATGCAAATGAATATTTACAAAAATATGGAAAAGAAAAACTATCAGAGCGTATTTCGGGAGCAAGACCAGTACCGCTTGAGAATGTTACGACATTCAGGGATATCGAAGACGAGGTTACGGACTTTGTGCGCAATGGCTTTAAACCTGGATTTCAAGTTGGGTTGCAAAATTTCGATGATATCTTTTCAACATACACTGGTCAATTCATTACTGTTACTGGTATTCCTAGTTCCGGTAAGAGCGATTTCGTCGATCAAATGGTTGTCGGATATAATAATAACTATGGATGGAAGACAGCGTTCGCGTCGCCTGAAAATCAACCAACTTATCTACACGCTCATAAACTAATGCGTAAAACCTGGCAAGGTATGCCAACAGCTGCGGATATTGACACTGATCGCTGGAATCAAATAGCGGATCATTGCAATAGTAACTATTATCATATTGATATGGAACGCTACACATTAGATTCTGTATTACGTAAAGGAGCAGAGCTTGTTAAGCGTAAAGGTATTAAATGCTTAGTTATTGATCCTTTTAATAAGATAAGAGACGTTGGCGGATCAGATGACGTAAATAGATACACCATGGAATACTTAAGCAAGATTGAAATTTTTGCTAAGAAGTATGACGTGCTAGTGTTTATTGTTGCTCACCCTACTAAGATGTATAAAACACAAGACGGCAAAATTGAAGAGCCCACAATGTATAACATTAAAGGCGGTGGTGAATGGTACGACGCATCTTACCACGGTATATTAGTTCACAGAGACTACGAACAACAAACTGTTAAAGCTAAGGTTTTAAAAGTTAAGTTTCAAAATCTTGGTGAGAATGGTGCTGAAGCTCATTTTAAATGGGAACCAAAGTCAGGTTGTTTTATACCTCACGAGCAAATTAATGTAGCTGGCGAGAAAATGCCATGGGAATAAATGGGTAGTGGATCTAAAGCTAAGAAAGGGCAAATCAATATGGGTGAGCCAGGTCATGATATTAAAGACTGGGAAGCTTATAGATGGTGCGTAAGAAATAAAATAGCAATATCACCTAGAGCTTATTCGGCAACTCAATGGTATGTTGATATAAAAAACAAAGATAAAACGCACACAAGCCCTAATACATACGGCAAAACAGAAATATGGAACAAAATATTTGAATATTGTAAATACTATTATGACAAACATAGAAAATGAATATAAAAAGCTTATGGAAACAATCCTTTACAAAGGGTTGGATAAAGCAGATCGAACAGGCACAGGGACGAAGTCTATCTTCGGAGCAACGATTAGACATGATATGTCTATGGGCTTCCCTTTGCTTACAGGAAAACGAGTTAGCTTCAAAGCAGCAAAAACAGAATTGCTTTGGATATTACACGGTAGAACAGATCTTAAATACTTAGAGGATAACGGTGTTAAGTATTGGCGGCCAGATTACGAGCGCTCAGGCAGAACAGATGAAACGTTAGGCCCTGTATATGGTAAGCAATGGCGTGATTTCGGAGGTATAGATCAGCTATGGCAGCTTGTATATAATATCCGCTTTCATCCAAATTCTAGACGGCTAATGGTTAGTGCATGGAATCCTGCTGAAATGAAGGATATGGTATTGCCTCCGTGCCACTATGCTTTTCAAGTTTACGTAAATGACGGTAAGCTAGATCTTATGTGGCAACAAAGATCAGCAGATGTTTTTCTTGGCCTACCGTACGATATTGCTATGTATGGCTTATTACTCGAGTTATTAGCTAAAGGCTCTAATATGCAGCCTGGGCAGCTAATAGGACAGCTTGGTGATTGTCATCTATACAATAATCATTTAGATCAAGCTAAAATATACTTAAGCAGATCAAAGCGAGCCTTGCCTAATTTATTTGTGTTAGACGGTGTTAAACTTAATAAAGAAATTCAAAGTCAAGTTTTTATACCTCAGCCAAATGAAATTAAATTAATTAACTACAATCCTTATCCTGCAATTAAAGCAGAGCTAAGTGTTGGCAAATAAATCAAAACTTATGTACTATTTATATCATATACCAGGTAAAAAGATTGGCGTCACACGTGATCTTAATACGAGAGTAACCCTTATACAAGGCTATAAGGAGAATGAGTATGAAGTTCTTGAACAGTCAAACGATATAGATTATATATCAGACCGTGAAATAGAGCTTCAAAAGTCTTATGGCTATAAAGTTGATAGGACTAAATATAAAAACTTAAACAAAAAATCTAATCAAATGAAAATAAACGCTACAGAGCAGACGAGTACATTTCCTTGTCCATTAAACAAGCTTAAAGGCCGTCTAATGGACAATATAGGCTTAAGCTGGGAAACATCTCATGGAGTATTTGAAATCAAAGCGGAGCACGTTAGCTGGATAGAAGCTAATGCTAAAAGATCTATGTATGACGATAAAAGATGTTATATATACAACAAAGCTTTTTATGAAGCTTTTTATAATTTAAATGAAAGTTTAGATACTTTTGATTTAATTAGAGCTTGGGCTGACGAAAGAGGTATATATAAAGAAGGCAATTCACATACTCAGTATGTTAAACTAATGGAAGAAGCTGGTGAATTAGCGCAAGGCTTACTTAAAAAAGACGCATACGAAGTTAAAGACGCTATAGGCGACATGGTTGTTGTATTAACAAACTTAGCTGCGCTTGAAGGTATGCAAATTGAAAGCTGTATTGAATCTGCGTATAATGAAATTGCTAAGCGTAAAGGCAAAATGATTAATGGAACATTTGTAAAACAAACACTATGAGCAAACAAGAAATAGAATTTAGAGATCCAGTTGTTGAACGTGTTGTAAACAAATTTGTATCAAGATCAGATATAGGTTTTGCTAAGTACGGTGTTACTCTTGACAAAGATCCATCAGAAATGTTTGCTTGGCTTAACCATTTACAAGAAGAGCTTATGGACGCTGTATTGTATTTACAAAAAGCTAAAGAAGTTTACACAGAAAACCTGCAAGATGAGGAAAACATTTAAAAGAAAGTCCGGTAAGCGCGGACCTGTTGTATCAAAAAAAGTTACTTATGATGGTATCAACTTTGCATCAGGTCTTGAGCGCTATATGTATATGGCGTTAAAAAATGCCGGCATCAAATCTAAGTACGAAGGCGAAACATTTGTTTTACTTAATGGTTTTCATTTTGAAAACGAAGTATATGAAAGACAAGCTAATGGCAAAGGAGAATACAAGAATAGAGGATGCAAACGCATATTACCTATTAAATATACTCCAGATTTTATTGGCGATGATTTTATTATAGAAACTAAAGGTAGAGCAAATGAATCATTTCCTATGCGGTGGAAGTTGTTTAAGCGATTAATTGTAGAACAATTTCCAGGCATAACATTATACAAACCACAAAATCATAAAGAATGCGACGAGACAGTAAAGTTAATCCTTGGGAAGCAAAGAGGATAGCAAGACAAAAGTATGCTGAGCGTCAAATTGATAAGTTTGTCAAATGGAGCTGGGACGTGCGAGGCAAAATTAAATATAACGAATTAGTAGATTTACAAAAACAATATAATATAAAAGTTTATGGATGAAAAAGAAAAAAAAGTAGCTTGGTCTATTGAAATAGGGTTTTATCCTGGAATAGTAGTAGGCATTAGAAGTTACGAGGAGCCAGATCAGACAACACACGTGTTATACCTGCCGTTTGTAGATTTAGCGTTAACAGTTTTTAAATAATGAAGCAAGATGTAGAAACACAGTTCCATACGATAGATCTTTTTGTGAGGTCTATCTTGGACGATATAAATAGCATATCAAGAACAAGCACAACAAAATCAAGTATGCTAGCTTATATGGAATCATGGAAAACTGAATTAACAACTATACAACACATAATAGATTTATAATGGGATTATTTGATGAAAGAATAGCATACAAGCCTTTTGAGTACCCTGAGTACTATACAGAAGGTTGGTTAAAACAAGCTCAAGCATTTTGGTTACACACTGAAATCTCAATGCAAAGCGATATAAAAGATTGGAATGAAAAACTTACAGAAAAAGAAAAGCACCTCGTTGGGAACATACTTCTTGGATTCGCGCAGACCGAATGCGCTGTCTCAGACTATTGGACCCAGAAGGTCGTATCGTGGTTTCCTAAACACGAAATCCGCCAGATGGCAATGATGTTTGGATCACAGGAAACAATTCACGCTGTAGCGTACAGCTATTTAAATGAAACCTTAAAACTAGAAGACTATGAAGCATTCCTTCATGAGCCGGCAACGGCTGACAGATTCGATAATTTGGTTGCTTACGACGGTGATAATCGTGTTGGTATTGGTAAAAGCTTGGCTGTATTTTCAGCCTTCGCTGAAGGAGTTAGCTTATATAGTGCTTTTGCAGTGCTGTATAGTTTTCAGCTTCGTAATTTACTCAAAGGTATTGGGCAACAAATGAAATGGTCAGTAAGAGATGAATCTCTTCACAGCAAAATGGGATGTAAACTATTCCGCGATATGTGCGAAGAAGACAATCAATTACTGCACTTATGTCGAGAAGATATAATAAAAGCTGCTGAAACAATGATTAAGCTAGAAGTTAGCTACATTGACAAAATGTTCGAGATGGGTGACATTGAGGGCATTGCAGCAAATGATTTAAAACACTTTATAAAAAAGAGAACAAATGAAAAACTTGTGGAATTGGGTTACGTTGACTTGGGATCGTATTTTGCGTATGACACTAAAGCAGCGGGCAATCTTGATTGGTTCTATCATCTTACCGGGGGGGTCACTCATACTGATTTTTTCGCGACTAGGCCGACTGATTACTCGAAAGCTGGGGAAGGTGAAGACTTCGAAGACATCTGGTAAAATAAACATAACAGAAGAAGACATATATAATGACCTTAATTGGAATGGTATGAGGGACTTTGTTAAAAAAGAAGATACAAAATGAAAGGACAAAAACAAAGTAAAACAGATTTATTAGAAAAAAGACAGCAAGCTCTTATAAAAGTTGTACAACAACTGTTAGATGAAAACGCGTATTTAAAAGATCTATCTGTAGGCACATTAGAAACAATTAAACAAATGCCAGATTATGAAGATGCAATTGAAAAACTTAAAACAAAACTTGCTGAAGAATCTAGTAAGGCAGAAGAGGCTAAGTCCTTGGAAGCGACTAGCAACTAGAGCAGGATATATGGGAGCAGGCTTTTTAATAGCAGCTCAATGGACATTAGAACCTAAGCTTTATATCTTAGGTTTTATATGTGTAATGGTGCAAACAGCATCAAGAAAACAATGGAACTTAGTGGCTTTAAATCTTAATGGTTTAATAGCTTGGATTAAACACTTTATAGTATAAAATATGTGGAACAATGAATGGATTAAAGGAGAAGATTACCCTTCGTGGGGTAATACAGACGTATACAAGAAGACTATATCCGGGGGATATTTATTTGACGGAGAAACGCCTCGTGAGGCATACAAGAGAGTCGCTAAAACTGTTGCTCGTAGATTATATAAACCGGAAATGGCCGAAACGTTTTTTAATTATATTTGGAACGGCTGGCTATGTCTTGCTAGCCCTGTACTTTCAAACACTGGGACTGATCGCGGGCTACCTATTAGTTGCTTTGGTATTGATGTTGCAGATTCAATACAAGATATAGGACAAAAAAATTTAGAAATGATGCTACTCGCTAAGCAAGGCGGTGGAGTTGGTATCGGTATTAATCAAATTAGACCCGCTGGCGCAACAATAACAGGAAATGGAACATCAGACGGAGTCGTGCCCTTTTGCAAGATATACGACAGCACAATACTTGCAACAAATCAAGGATCAGTCCGGCGAGGTGCTGCTTCCGTTAATATTAACATTGAGCACGATGATTTTGAAGAGTGGCTCGAAATTCGAGAGCCAAAAGGAGATGTCAACAGACAATCACTTAACTTACATCAATGCGCAATTGTTGGTGACAAATTTATGCGTAAGCTTGAACAAGGAGATGCAGGAGCTAGAAATAAGTGGAGTAAATTACTTAGAAAACGAAAAGCAACTGGAGAGCCTTATATCATGTTTAAAGGAAACGTTAACAAAAACAATCCAAAAGCATACAAAGAAAACGGTTTAAAAGTTCACATGACCAATATATGTTCAGAGATTACATTACACACCGATGAAAGCCATAGCTTTGTATGTTGCTTATCATCTTTAAACTTAGCAAAATATGACGAATGGAAAGACACTAATCTTATTTATGACGCCATTTGGTTTCTTGACGGTGTTATGGAAGAATTTATTCAAAGATCGAAGGGATTACGCGGATTCGAGAATTCTGTACGATCTGCACAAAAAGGGCGTGCACTCGGTTTGGGTGTCCTCGGATGGCATACATATCTACAAGAGAAGGGTATTCCTTTCGAAGGTTTACTATCTCAGTTTGAAACTAGGAAAATATTTTCGCAAATTAAAATTGAAAGCGAAAGAGCTTCCATGGCACTTGCGGAAACTTATGGTGAGCCTTTATGGTGTGCTGGAACTGGTATGCGTAATACTCATCTTCGTGCTGTTGCTCCCACTGTTTCTAACAGTAAGCTTAGCGGGAATGTTTCAGCGGGGATAGAGCCTTGGGCTGCCAATGTATTTACTGAGCAATCGGCTAAAGGCACATTTATACGTAAAAATCCTACGTTAGTTAAATTATTAAGAAAACATAAAATAAACAATGAAGAAGTATGGAATAAGATCTTGGCTGACGGTGGCTCTGTCCAAGATATTGATCAGCTTAATGATGTTACTATGGGCCACGACATCCCCGCAAAGGAAGTATTTAAAACTTTTAAGGAAATTAATCAACTAGAGTTAGTTAATCAAGCTGGACTGAGGCAGCAGTATGTAGATCAATCAGTTAGTCTAAACTTAGCTTTTCCTTCTGAAGCAACGCCTAAATGGCTTAATAAGGTGCATTTCGAGGCTTGGAAAAAAGGAGTTAAGACTTTATATTATACAAGAACAGAAAGCGTCTTACGAGGCGATATTGCAGCCACAGCAATGAATGAAGATTGTTTGGCTTGTGATGGGTAGTTATAATAGGAATAATTCGATGAAAGTACTTAAAATAGGTACTTTGCTCAAAACTTTACTAAAATCAAAAAAGGGCTCTCGTTATGAGGGCCCTTTCTGGTTACAGGAACTATTAGGTATGGTACGCCTATTTATCTTGTTCCTTTTTATTAATTGCTATTAGGCAATAAAGCTGCAACTATATTATCTGCAAAATTTGTTGCTACATTTTTTACTTTTTTAATTTGTTTACTAAAAAGCGATGGAATTTTTTTAGATAAGTTAAAACCCTTACTAGCAATACTTCCTATTAATACGTGATCATTGCTTTCATTAATAGCACCCGTTTGAGTAGGGCGACCATCCCGCTTAGGCAAACTAGAAATAAATTTTTTTTGTTTTTTATTTTCTTTTTGTTCAAATTCTTGTTTAGACCCCGGGTATTTTGGATCTATAATGCTTTGAGCCTCATGTAAAGGTTTAAATGGTGAATTATTTGAAAACTGTTGTTGAAACGGTGAACTCATAATTATTCTTCTTTTAATCTTGTTACGTAGCTATTTCCATCTTTATCTTTTTTAACGGTGCTATAATCTTGTACTGATAATTGAGGAACTTTACCTTTTGCTTTAAAGCTGTCTTCAAAATCATCTTCATCAACTGAATCGCCTTCTTTATAGCTATTAGGCATCATATGTCTTTTAGTTTTAACTATTCCAAGATCTACTTTATTTTGATTTAATGGTGACTTAGCCATAAAAGGGCTTGAAAATTTATTCATAATTTTTTATTTTTTATATTTAGTAACTCTTCCTTTAGTGTTTTTTTCTTTTTTAGCTGCAGCTTTTTCAGCAGGAGTTAATTCACTCCAAGTTGATGGTGTATCTTTTGAAACTTTTTTAGTAGGTCTAAAGGTGTTTTCGTCTGTTTCGCTATAATCTTTTTTGCCGCTGGGTGTTTCCCATTTTTCTTTAAACCAACGTTTAAGAGCTAAACCTTCTTTGGTTTTTCTAACTTTACTAAATGGCGATTGATACATTATTTTTTACTTTTATTTCCCCAGTTGGCAGCGCCTGCTTTTCTACACTTAGCCATAGCTCCGCTTCGATATGCCGAATTCTTAGGGCCATATCTTGCAACTACTTTTTTATAGCATGCGTCTTTTAATTCTAAAGGTGATTCCATGTCTTCAATATGGCTATCAATCTCTTTTGATTGCTTTAAGTGCATTTCAGAAGCTCCTTGTAATTCTTTAACTATTTCAGATAATCTTCCTTTTTTTAATTTTCCCATTTATTTATATATTACAATATTCTTCATAAGCATCAAAGCACGGACAACTTTTCGCGGCAAACTCGTTATGGCCATGAATGGTTGCGTCTACGTGCATTTTTTTTAATGTTTTTAATAACAATAGCAAGCTTTCTTTTTGCTCAGGCGTTCTAGTGTCTTTAGCAATCCATTTGCCGTTTTTTCCTCTTTCCTCTTCTACTCCCCCAATATAACAAACTCCTATTGATTCTTTATTATGGTTTTTAACATGAGCCCCTTGCTCGTATATATTACGGCCATATTCTATAGTACCATCTAACAAAACAACATAGTGATACCCTATGCCTTTCCAACCTCTTTTCAAATGCCAACGGTTTATTTCAGCGGCATCTAAATGTCTTCCTTCTTGTGTAGCAGAGCAATGAACTATTATTTTATTTATGCTTCGCATTAATCTGGTATTAAAGCTTGAAGAGAATAAGATCTATTATTATATTTAATAGCAGGCCCTTCTATATTTTTTCTAAAATAATCATCTGCTTTTGGGCCACCTTTCATTCCGCTATAAGTATTTATAGCTTTCATAGCTTGAGCAAATTTAGGATGTTTAACTTTATCTCCTTCAGGTATTGGATTATCACCCCAATTAACTCTGCCTTTCCCAGTTACAACAACTTCGTCTAATTTTTCTGTTTTTATTTTTGGTTCTTTAGAAATAAATTTTTGATATAATGATGATTCCATATTTTTATTTTTTAGATTTATGTTTACTACAAAAACTTTTAGCAGCTGCAACGCTACCAAATCCCCACTTTTTTAAAGCCATAGCTTTTTTTGTTGGTTCTCCTTTAGCGTCTTTCATTGCGCCGGCCATCCCTGCAAATCTACATGCAAATGACACTCTTCGAGGGCTTGTTCCAGACGTAAGCCTTTTACCCATTCCAGGGTTTTCTTTACGCATTTTACGATTTTGTTTTTCGTAAGCGGCTTCTTTAATGTGAAGCGGTGATTTTTGATTCATATTATTTTTTTTTAAGTTTAACCCATTTTGTTACCGTGTATCCAATAGTTACAAGAAGCAAGGTAATTTTTAACCAAGTTTCTATATGCCCAAACGTTGTTATTCCAACCACTCCGAAACTCATTGCGTACATTTTAATGTCTGATATACTCATTGTTTATTTGTTATTTTTTTATTTGCCATCAGGGCCAAATTTTTTATATATATTAAAAAGTTTTTTTTCATTTTCTTCACTTAGCAGAGAAGATGCTGCACCCCATTTATTATTCTCTAAATCTTCTAAAGACTGCCAAAAGGAACCGCCATCTATTAAGTTATTTAATTCATGCCCACCTCCAGCAACGTTAGCCGCAAGAACGCCAAGTGGTTTGCTTATAAAAGAAGGCAAAAAATCCATTTTCTCACTGAAAGCTTTAGCGGTTTCGTTGGCAGTGTTCCAGTGACGTCTCATATCTCCATACTCAAAACTATTTTGCTCCGGCACTAAACCATCTTTGTCTGGAACAATTTTTAATTGCTCATCAGTTTCTCTTCTACCTTTTTCTTGTGGAAAATCAAGCCATCGATCAATTCCACCTTCCCAGCTTTCATCGCTATTTAAAGATTCATAATTAGAAGTTTTAGGGGCTTGCAATCTCTGAGCAAAAGGAGTTTTTTTACTAAATTTTTTTTGAAATGGTGAACTCATTATTTATTTTTAGGCATTAGTTCTAATATTTTGTTTACTCTATTTTTTTCGTATTGTAACTCTCTTATTTGTTTTTTGGTTAAACCAAATTTAAGTAATGTTTTTACTTGATCAGGTTTGTTTTCATCTTTAATAGAATCAAATTGTCTTCTAAGTCTTCTTTCAGCACTTTCAGTTTTAGGTTTTGCTTTTACTTCAGGTGTTGGTTTTGTTTCTTCTTTTATTTCTTCCTTAACTTTAGCTTCTTCTTTGGGTTTAGCCTCTGCATTTTGCAGCTCTATAATTTTTTCAACTCTAACTTGTTCTTTGCCTAAAGCTTTTATTTCTTTTTTAGTTAACCCTAAATCAAGTAGCATATCAATTTGCTCTTGCGTTTTAGTTAACTTTTTCATATCGTCAATTTCTTTAACTCTTTCCTCTTCAGGCGTTAAAACTTTTGCCGCGTCAAACCCTCCGTAATAACCAAGACCTACATCCCAAGTAGACCAACCAAGGCCCAACGCAACTTTTTGCCAAAGGGAAGATTGCTCGCTTACAATTCCTCGCATGCTATTTAGTTTTTTAATAACTCTGTCTAACGGAATATTAGTAAGACCTGTTGTTATTTGAGCACCTGCTAAGTAAGCTGGATTGTCTAGGCTTAAACCTTTATCCTTAATGTCTTTCATATTCCAGCTAAAACTTCTAAGCCCGCTGTATATTTTTTGAACTTTAGAACCAAGAGGCGGTGAAAAGCCTAATAAATCAAACACGGCTTCTTCATATTTAGGGCGGTCTTTAGAGTATTGCTTCCCTAACTCCATTAAAGTGCTTTTTAATGCAACCACAGCAGCTCCACCTATACCTAGACCCTTAAGCTGTGAATCAATCATACCATTTGCTATTCTTGAAATCTTTTCGCTTTTCTTAGCATCCATTTCTTCTTCGTCTTCGTCTTCACCAAATCCTAATGCAAATACAGCTTGTTGCAGCGCATTAAATATTAAATTCTGCACAGCGCCGTAATAAACTATTTTAGACACATTAGTTTTCCAATCGCCACGGCCATTTATAAGATCTTGAGCGGCTCTTTTTTGAATACGAGCATATTGCATTGGCGTATTTGCCCAAGCTAATATAACACGACCAGCACCAGAAGCTTGTTGCTGACTAATTCTATTTGGATTACTTGACTGCTGACTTTCTTCTGCTATTTGTCTAAAGTCTTCAAAAGCTTGCGCTTCTGCAGCTTTTTGTTCCATACCTTTTCCTACTAAAGCTTTTACTCTGTTTCTGTAAAAAGTAGATCCTCCAGTTGCAATTGCAAAACTATCTGCAAACCTTGTCATTACAAAACCTTTGCTAAGCAAAAATGCTATAGCTGCTTTTACTTTGTTATCAGAATCTCTTACAGCATCAGCAATTTCAGATTCACTTACGTTAATTTTAAGACCGTTTCTACGTTCTACTAAGTAATCAGAATTCATAAGCGTCATAAAGTCACTCCAAAATTGTTTTTGATTTGCAAATGCAATACCTGCTTTTACTATGTTATTATCACCCCAGTTTATAAAGTTTACCGCAGATATAGTTTGAAGCAGTGCAGATCTTGTATTTAAGAACATTACAGCACCAACTGAATTGTTTAGCCAGTCAAGTAATCCGTCTGTTACACTGTTGCCCCCTGGAGGTCTGTTGCTACCAGACTTCATTCTACGCAAAGAATCTTCCATAGCTCTACGCCATTTAGATCCATAAGCAGCCTCCATTTTATTCATATTATCTTCTGAGAATATAATATCAACGTTTTCTCTCCACTCTTGCTGATATTCAGCTCTATTAACTTTATTAATATCATTTATGATATCGCCAGTAATGTTACCACCTAGCCAGCTTTTGCCTGGCTTTGGATAAGGTTTACCTTTTTGAATTTTCATTAACTCATCAGTAAAAACGCTAAGCTCAGCATTGTTATCTACAAAATCGTTTAATTCTTTTATATCTTTTTTAGACAATCCAGGTATATCCATACCTTGTTTTGACCACACAGCCACACGAACAGCATGTGAAAATGTAAATCCTCCTATACCTGTTGGTTTGCTTAAACTTTTAGGTAAAGTTTTTAAGTTTTGTTTTAATGCTTTAAAATCATTTGCCGCAGCTATTTTAGCTTGTGTTACGGCTGACTCAGCTCTATCATAAGGATCAAGTAAGTTTGTTTTAAGAAATGCCATTTGAGCATCACCTTTTTTACCTTTGCCTAACATCTTATATAATAAACCTGTAAAGTCTTCAGCGCTTGAAGGAATAAAGAAATTAAATCGACCTTTACTAGCTCCCACTGTTTGAGCTCTAGCAGCGGAATATTGTTTATAAGCTTCAATGCCAGAAGAATCCTCAATCATATCATTTGTAATGATATCAAAAGTTTCTATTTTACTAGCTTTTGCTAATTGTACTTTAGATTTAACATCTATTTGGCCTAATACATCTTTAACAGCTTGCACGTTTTTAATTGCATCATCTGCAAAATAAAAATCGTTATAACCTTCGGCCGCTTTACCCATTATCCACCCAGCTTTTGCTTGTGCTGTACCATCTCCTAATCCGGTTATATTTTTTAAAGGTATGTCAATACCATTTGCTTTCATAAAAGCTTTTATAGGACCGTCAGCGTTTTGCGGTCGCGCCGTAAGAATAAATACATCTTCAGTTCCTCTTGCATCTGCTATTTTTTTAGCAATATCAAACAAAGGTCCTTTTTTACCTTCAACAACTTTGCTAAATTCTGTAAAATCAAATTCAGCTCCTTGTGATTCAAGATCAGATGCTTGTTGTGCAAATTGAGTAGCATTTATTTTTTTGCTAGTCCCGTCAGGCATATTAACAATAACCATACTTTTAGATCTTGCAAGCGTATCATCAAAATCAAATACTCTAATTTTTTTAACAGGGGCATCTAATTTTCTGGCGTTGCTTAAAGCTTTGTCGGTTTTTTCTAAAGCATTTATAGCTTTTTGAACAGTTATAGGCTGATTGTATTTTATAGATTCAGGTATTAAATCGCTATCAAGCTTAGAAGCCATTGACTTTCCTGGCACTAAAGGTATAGAAGCTTTAATAACTTTTGCTACATTATAATCAGGATTTTCTATAGTTTTTAATATAGCTTCGTTTTGAATATTAGACGCTTGTACTTTTTCATTAGCATTATATTTGTTATATATTTGTTGATCAATACCAAATCCACCTTCTTCAGCAATTGTTTTTCCTGTATCAGGATTTTTAAGTGTGTTTAAATCAATTCCCGCAGCAGCAAGCCTTGTTATAGGGTTATTAAATATGCTTTGTCCTTTTACTAGCGTAGAATCTAATTTAGCTTGATCTAATAAATCATCATCAAATTTAGAAAGTTGCGTTTGATAATAATTTTCTTTTATAGCTTTCATTGCAGGAGCGGCAGCATTATTTTTAATAGCCAAAAGTATAGATGCCCCAACCACCGACGCAGGAGGATTGTGTTCTTCTCTATATTTTTTACCCTCTCTTTGTTGTTTTTTTGATTTGAGCCCGCCGTATCTCATTTCAATAGAACGATATTTAAACGGTGCAGCTATTTTTACTAATCCAGAAGTAGCTTGATAACTTTGTATAATAATTGCGGCAGCTATATCTAAAGACATACCATCTGCAACAGCGTTAGAAAGTTGAGAAACTACATGATCTAAAACTTCCATGTTATTCTTAGATTCCTGTTTTGCATCAGCCCTGGTTTTTGGGTTTGTTGAAAAAGCACGAATTGGACTTATTTTTTTTGTTTTAGGACCGTTATAAACCTGCGCGCTTTTAATTAGCTTTTTATAAGCAGGATCGCTTTTGCCGTAATACAGTCTACTTGGCTTAGCAACCCAATTTGTTATACCTTCAGTATTAATTTCAACAAATTTACCATCTGTTGTTTTTCCAAACTTAACAGCGTTTTTTATACCTGCCTCAAAAGCCTGCTTTGCAGACGAGTACATTTTACCACCTTTAACTCCATAAAAAGTCTGCTTACCACCACTACCCATCATACCGGCTTCAATAGTAGCTGTATCTAATTTATGTTTAACAACAGCTTTTTGCATTGCATCTTGCTGTGCTACTCTATTAGATTCATTTATAGGTGGTGAATTAAAATCAAGATCACTTGCTAATTGTTTTTTGTTTCTTAAAACAGATACCTCTTTAAACGCGGTTTTAAGCTCAGGAGGCACAGCATCATAGCTTTCTAACTTACTAGCCATAGATGTGTTTTTGCCTGCAGCAACATCTTGTTTAGTTTCTAAGCTTAAATCAGTATCTGATCTTACAATTTCATTTGTAACTAACTTGCCGTACAAGCCAGCAATACCTTTTAAAGCCTGAGCTTGTGAAGACCTTGCGTTAAATCCTTCTTGTTTTTTACCATCAACAATGCCAAAAGCCTTTAAAAAATCAGCTTTACTTATTCCTTTATTTAAAACAAATGGAGCAAGTCCAGCACCTTTGCCAAGTCTATCTTTTTTAGTATAGAATGCGTCAAGCAATCCTTTTGGCACACCCGTAGAGGTACCTAAGAGCTTCTCTGTTGCAGCTTCTACTACTGCGCCTTGTGGTAATATCTTTAATAGTTTATCGGCGTTCTTATTAACAAATTGCTGTATAGCTGTTGCGTCTCCTTTTGATAAATTAGCAGCGGGTACAGTAAGTTTTTTAACCGGTATTCCAATTTCTTCTGCAATAATTTCAGGAGCTAAGTCACCAAGTTTTTTAAACGTTAAATTTTTAGGGTCAATGCCTTTAATCTTTTCTTGCACTTGCTCTTTAATCTTGCTTACGGCATCGTTAGATATAAGAGAGCTAGGTTTTATTTTTCTTTTTACAGGCTTTGTAGCAACTTCTGTTGTTACTTCTTCAGCCATTACGCCTTTAGCTTCTGTAACATCAGTTGTAAATTCTTCTCCTAAAACTCTTTGAGAAGCTTCTATAGCTCTAGCTGGTAAAAATTTGTTTATATAAGCGGCTAATGGAACACCTGATTCAGGCTTGTATTCTTTAATTAAATCAATTATACCACGCTTACCTGTTTCTATTTCGTCTGTTAAAAGTTGACGATCAAAATTAGGGGCTTCACTTCTTTTTTCTACTATTTTACTTACTATAGGCTTAAATTGCTCTATAATTTCAAAAGCTCCATCTACACCTTGAGTTTCATAAATAGTTTGCACTTTTTCACTTGCCTTAACGTTAGACTCTAGCTTGCTTTCTTTTGCAATTATACCCTTAGTTTCAGACTCAATTCTAGCTAATTCAACCTTAGCCAACTCACTGTCTATTGATTTAGTTTCGCGAGCTCCTTTGGTTCTACCGTCAACTTTTTCAACTATGCCATCAACTAAGTCACCTTTAGCGCCTTCTTTTGCTACTTTAAGCTGAGCTTCGTTTAATTTGTTACCAGAGTTAATTGTATTATTATAATCTTTTAAAAAGTTAAAAATATCTAATCCAGTATTAAACTCAATATTTAATGGCTGTTTTTTATTAGATTTAAAAACATTAGATATTTTATCTCTTAACGCTTCAAAAAAGCCTTTTGTTTTTTCATTATAAACAATATCACCATTCGTAATAGCCTCACTAACTAAAGGAATAACTTCCTCATAAGTCATTTCAGCTGAATAATTTTCATCAGCTATATAGTCTTGAAGCCTAGCTCTCATTTTATCTCCGCCTTCAATTTGCTTATTGTTTAATATTTCTGTTATTAAAGACTTGCCAAATGTTATAGCTAATTCTGGATTGTTTTGAAATGTTTGTTTAAAAAATGGATGTAAAAGTTCATGCTGGTCAGTAGTATATTTATTTCGTTCTGCAGCAACTCTGTCATTTATTAATATAATAGTTTCACCATTAAATTCAACAGCTTGGCCGTATCCTAATGATTTTTGTACTTTAGCACCCTTATCCGCAAGCTCTTTGACTCTAGCGTCGTAAGATTCTTGTGTGCCATAATTTTCAAACTCTGCTCCTAATTGTTCAGCTATTAATCTAGCTCCCTCTCTAGTTTTAGAGCTTTCAATATCAATTACTGTATCTTGTACAACTAGCTCTTGAATTTCAGTTTTTATTTCATTCAATCGAGCTTGATCTCCATTACCTTCGGTAATATCAGAATCATTTATTTTTTTAATTTTTTCCTGAAGTTTATTTTTTTCTATTAACAATGCAGTTAAAGGAGCTTGACTTTTAAGGTTTACGCCAGCTGTATTTAAAGCCTTTGCATTTGATTGAACATCTAAAAAGTTTTGCTTAATTACGTCAGCCTCTCCTTGAGTCATGCTGCCACTGTTTACTTCTGCTTTTAATTGTGTATTTAATAAACTTAAAGATCCCCCGACGCTAGCAAGCTTAACAGAAGTGTCGGATACATTAAGATCGCTAAAAGCAGTGTACATAGCATCTACTTTAGAATCATCTAATATAGTGTTAATCCTTCTATTAGTTGCCGATTGATTTAAATACGATCGACCAGCTCCAAAGCCTGATAGCTTTGCTCCAAATGCACCACCAATTAAAAATGTATCAAATCCTTCTGCAAACTTTTTATTAAAATCTATTTCTTTTCCTGTGTATAAATATTCGGCTAACTCGTTAATAGCAAATGTACCTGTTTCTGAGCCCCCTTCCATTCCAAACGCTTTAAAAATATCTCCCAAATAATTTGATAACCCTTTAAAAGAAGCATCTAAATTTTTAGGTTTAAAACCAAAAGCTTTTTTAGCTAACCCTCTAGTTACAATTTCTAAAGCACCTTCTGACATGCCAATCATTAAAGAATAGCCAGATAGACCCAAGCTTAAATTATTGCCTTCTTTTTGTTTTTCTCTACTAGCAGAAGAAGATTCTCCCATTATTAATAAAGGTATGCCTACGTAAGGTATTGCAACCTCAAGTAAACTAGTGGCTGAACTTAAAGCGTCTGTAGATAATCGCGTCATTTGACTTACAAAACTTCTTTCACCAATCCCTTCGGTAATAGTTTGATCAAAAGTGCGCATGGTGGAGTTTATATTGTCTACTTCGTCATACATTCTTTCTGATATATCTAATAAATAATTAGCTACACTTCCAGAAGGAATGCCAAATTTAGTGGCCATTGTATTTATAACTTTAGCTCTTTGCTCGTAAGGCAATGCGTTTACTGCTGCTAATGTTTTATCGTCAAAAAGAATAGTAGCTATTTGCTGATTCATCCAACTAGGTATCCCAAGCCATTTGCCTCCTATGCGAGTTACACCCGCTTCAAGGCCTTTCCCTAAACGATCCCCAAATTCAAGACGTTTAGCGTTTTCTTTATTTTTATTCATAACAGCAAGAACCGTATTAAATGGATCTTGCGCTGCGCTAAGAACGTAATCTTCAGCAGTTAATTCCATAGTTGACTTAGCGTCTTTACCCGTTCTTATTTTATAGTTATCAAAAGCTTGTTGCTGATTTGCTTTAGGTATTTCTTGCTGTTTTCCTTTTATGTAATACCCCCCGCCTTTCATACCATTGCTTGCTGTAAAGCTTTCTACATAAAAAGCTTCCTCAGGAACATTTTTTAAAGTACCATCATCTTTACGTAAATTTTGCATTTCAATAATTTCCGCATTGCTTGGAGAATCATCTATTATTTGCTGATATTGGTAATCTGATGCTAAGCTATTTCTATTTTTAATTAAACTGTTAAAAAGATTTGCTTCTTCTTCAGTATAAATAATTGGCTTACCTTCTTTGTCAAATTCAAAATCATTTTTAATAATTTTATCATATTTTTCTATTTGAACTTCTAAAGGGACTGGTTTTAATCCAGCAGCATAGGGCCCAACATAAGGATTTTCTTCTGCTACCATTTTGCCGCTCCCATCCATGCTCCATACATTTGGATCGTCACCCTCGCTAATAGGCTCGTTCATAGGTATAACTGAAGGTACTAATGTGTCGTTTTTAAGTTTACTATTTAACAATGCAATCTCAGCGTTTCTTTTTTCCTGCTTGCGCAATTGTTTTTTATATGACTTTAATGCTTTTTTTTGCTCTTCACTTGCATGACCTAATTCTACTTGTATGCTAGCAATAGAATAATCGTTTGTTTCTTTTTTCCACTTATCTGTACCTTCTTTTTTTTGATAATATTCTAAATTACCATCATCACCAACGTTCCATTTAAAATCATAAGTATTAGCATTATGGGTTTCTTCTTTAGAAACAACAGAGTTAAACTTTGCTTGCTGTTCATCGTAAGCTTTTCTTTGTTCTTGTTGATTTTTAAAAGACTTTAGCCATTCACTTTCTTGAAATAGAGATTTTCCAACCCCAAAATTGAATTTCTCGGACACGACCGGTGTAGCTGATACATTGTCCTGTGCAGCAGCAGTTTTCTTTTTTTCGTTTACTTTTTCAGCAGCGACTTTAGTTTCTTCAGAAAAAGAATCTAAATTAAAAGATCCATCTTCATTAAATTTATTAGGCTTTTCTTCCTCAACTACTGTTTGTTGAACAGTTTCTTGAGCAGACTTATTTCTTTTCTTCCAAGCTTCAGTTAGAGCAACTTTTTCTGGCACAGATATATCTGAACTTAATGTTTGTACGTATTCTAGTAATGTCATTTAATTTAATTTAAATTATTATCATCTAAAAACTTTTGAGCTTCTGCTTGTTTAGCTTGAGCTAAATCAAACACAGCCGCATCCTCTTTAACAGTAGGTGATTGATTTGCCATAAATGAATCTAAAAAATTATTTTTAAAATATTGTTTAAATGAATTTTGAAACAAAGATTTATTTTCTGGTGAAAGAGGTAAAACTTCTTTATAAATCCAGTTTCTATCTTCAGAGTCATCTTCAAAAATTGCTTTATCTTTTGAAATATATACATTCCATGCAGCTACTGCGTCTTGTTCTGAGCTTAATAAACCCGCAGCTTCCGCGTTTACAAAAGGAGTTATTTTTTTATCAATTTTTTCTAAATCATATTTTAATATATTTTTTCCTTGACCATTACCCAAGTCAACAATTTCATAATCAAAACTTCCGTCTGGATTTTTTAATATAAACTCTTCGCTAATTTTTGCGTTAGCTTTTAATTCTTTATTATCATTAATCATTTCCTGCATAAACAAACCAGTTTCAGGTATCAAAGTCATCATAATTTTTTGTATAACTGGAGTAGACACTACTAAAGATGTATCATCATTTAAAAGAGCTGTTAAAGACGAGCTATTAATTATTAAAGGATCAGGTACCATAACTTGATCAATTGCACTCATTCCTACAATGCCTGTAAACTTAAGTTCTTTTTTTACAAAAGCAGGTCCATGAAATTCAATTTGCTGAGATCCATTATTAAGTAAATCCAAATAAACCATATATCCATCTGTTTTAGAAAAACCTGGCTTAGTTGTCATTACGCTATTTGCAACTGTATATAAAAAATTATTATTAGGATCAAAATTATCTTCTTCAGTTACTTGCAATTGAGAAATTAAAGATGATAAAAAATCTAATGAAATCTCAGGAGCTTGCTCTAAGTATTTTAATTGAGCTAATTCCATTGCACAATCTTTTGAAGTACATTTATTTGAATCTATAGCTATTTTTATTTTAGCATAATGTATGCCAGCTCCTCTGTATGCATTATCTAATAACTGAAAGTTATAATCGCTGTTGCTTTTTATAAAATCTCTATTATAAGCAATAGCATTGCTTTGATTAAACTGTCTTAAAAAATTATTTTGTTGTAAATTTTCGTTTTCCATGTTTGTTTATGATTGTGATGCTCCATAACCTCCAGCAATCTGAGCTAACCCGCTAACAGCCCCTGTTATCGACCCTGTTGCGTCTGATTGCGCTTGACCCTCAGCTTGTCTAGCGGACCCTAGCATAGCAGCCGTTCTATCTAGCTCTTGCATTTGACGACCTTCTCTAGTAGAAAACATAAATTGTTCGCCTGCTACATCTGCATTTTGCAGTCTTTGTTGTTCAGCTATTTGTCTTTGTTCCATCTGCTGTTCTCCTTGAGCTCGCTTATCTTCATTATTTTTTTCTTGCATTTCAATACTAGCTGCAACACCTTTTTTAGATCTCAAAGCAGCTTGCGCTAAAGCTGTTGCACCCCCTGCGCTTGCTCCAGTTGCTCTTAATGTGTCTAAAGTATTAGCTAAAGATATGTCTGCTTCTTCTATTTGCATTTCAGCAGCGCCTGTAGCTACAGATAAATTAGCAAAAGGATTACTTATCATGCCGCTAAGATCTACAATACCTGCATAAGGATTAATTATATCTTGTCTACTATTTTCTAAGTCTTCTAACTTACCTTGTAACCTAAGCCTTTCTTTTCTAGCGGCTTCTTCTCTTTTTTTAGCCGCACTAGCTCCCATAAGGCCACCTATTATTTGCAAGCCTCCTCCAATTAGCGCCGGTGTTAGTGGTCCCATATTATTATTATTTTATTGTTAATATCCATTATTTATTGTATACGAACTTTCTACAGAGAATAATTGCTTATTGCCACCCAAATCCGTAGTAGTATCGGTTGAAAAAGTTCCTAAGGTGTAAAACCCTTTTACTCCGCTTATTGACTCTCCCCAAATAACCTCTCCATTAGACGCTGGTGTAAAGTTTCTTAAATTTCCAACATATTTATTTTCTTTTCTATCAAAGCCAGCGTGAATTGATGGATACGCAGGGTTTAAAGTATTGAAAACACTTATGTAATCAGCTCTATTAGTTATACTGTTAAACGTTAAAACCGTATTAACTGCAGCAAGTGGCGCAGCGTTGCTTAAGGTTATCAAGTAAAGATTATTAAATTCTATAAAAGAACCAGCTGGCATGACAATAGCATTGTTAGTAACTAGCACTCCAGTTGCAGTATTATAAGATACTACAAACGTATCAAAAGGTATTTGATTTGGAGATGAAATAAATGTTCCAGGTGGTATACTTTGCGGTACATTCGATATAATTGTGTTTACTGAACCAGCGTTAGAAATATTTACGTTACCCACAATTGTTGATAAAGCAGGCATCGAGGTGTTAACAGGTATATTAAGTCCTGAAACAGCAGAATTCAATATAGGTGATTTTGTTGCTATTATTAAAAATTGTGTTGTACTAACAACTTGACTAATTGTAGCTGTAGAATTAGCCTCTATATATTCACCTTCATAATAACTATAAAGTGAAGGGTACTCTTGAGAAATAGTTGTTAAATTAGTTAAATCAGTACTAGAATTCCAATTCACAGCTGGGCTTGTAATATTTGATCCAGTTGGATCAGAAACTAAAGATGATAATTGCCAACCGTTAGCTCCTTCGTAACTAACTGTTTTAAATGTTTTTGAATTTGCAGTGGCTGCGTTAAAAGAAACTGTTACAGCACTAGAATAATCTAATCCGTAAAAATTACCTCTTTTAGCTCCAGGGTAATTTGTTTTTTCAGCGTATTGCTCCCAAATACTTCCGTTTTTTACTGTATAAAAGTTGTTGTTTATACTGAACATTTGTTCTGCATCATAAGTAAAGAAGCTAACCCACCCAAGTGCTTGTTCGTCAAAAGACAATGTGTTGTAATTTGAACCTAGATCTTCTTGTAATGAAGCTACATATTGATTGTTATGTATATCATAAGCTCCTAAAACCACTCCGTTACCTGCTGAAGTTTTTATTCTATTTAAGTCATCTCTAAAAAAGTCTCTCATACCGTAACGAGAAATTTCTTCTATACCATTTTTACTCAACCTAAGCACTGCATTGTTGTTTTGATCAGAAAAATATTTTTGATAACCGTAAATAGCAAAGCTCTCAGGGTTTTTGCTTATACCATATTCTCCAGCGTAAGGCTGTATAACGCCTATAACTAAATTGCTTGAAGTTATAGAGCCTCCACCTTCAGCTGAATATATAGCGTCTTTATCTATTAAAGCCCTACTAACTTTTAGCTCTTGAAATATAACTAAATTCGTGTCTTCAGCGTATAGCTTTTGTATAGACGCGTTTGCTGGATCAGCTGTTTTGCTAATGTCTTCACCTACAGAAAATACATTTGTTTGATTTATGCCAGTTCTGGAGTTGTATATACCAGAATATATTAAAGAGCTGCTTCTGTAGCCACCTATTCTTTCATCTTCAACTATATAAGCTTTTACGCCAAAGTCAACAGTTGTGTTGTTATAACCTCCTCTTATTCTAGACTCCTCTATAGCAAAGTCGTTAACTCCCCCTAGGTTAGCAACAGCAGGATATTTTCCTGGAACAGTAGGTGGTACGCCGAATGATCCATTCCAAATTGGTTCATCGTCGCTATTTGTCTTTTTTAAAATAAAAGTATTAAAATATTTAACTTCAATTACTGCTCCCATTATTTAATTATTACTTATTTTTGTGTTAAATTACACTTCGTTTAAATGGTGAATACATAGTTTTCTACTGGAGGATCTAAAGGCACTCCGGTTCCTGTTCCCGCAGATTTTACAATAGTGCTAGTATAAGCCCAGTTTGGAGCTTGGGGTGAGCAAGGTCCACCAGGAAACGGTCCTTGACCTTCTAAAATAATACTTCTAAGTCCAGGATAAACCGTTATAAGATCAGTCACATCTGTTATGTCATCCCAACCGGCACCCTGAAGCCATTGACCGCTACATAGTGGAGGGGTTCCTCCGGGGGTCCAATAGGGGTTTGGAGTGCTAGATATAGGATCTAATAAAATGTTTGTTTGATTTCCGTTTTGATTTATAGCTTCTTGCCAAGAAGGGTTTGCAACACCTGTGTCTCCACTACCTGCCATAAAAACCCAATTACCATTTGATCCATTACCCCAAGGAGCTAAATAACCAGCAGCCCCCTCACATATTGACACAACTATGTATTTTCGAATTACTTCTTGGTAACCAGCGTTAATACCCGAGCTAGTTGGAGTACCTGTAACTGTGTATTCACAAACACCAAAAGGTGCATCTCCAAACCTACCAGGTCCACCGTAAGGCGTATCACATATTTTTAAACCAGTGTTAACTATAATAGAACAAAAAACGTGATCTGCTGGATCGTCTAGTCTTAAGTTTACAGTGTAAACATCAGCTGGCATTGCGTCGTTTTCGTAGCCTGTGTTTAGTAAATTAACCTCTCCAACTCCATCGGAATTTTGTTGCATAACACCTCCGTTAGCTAAATCAAAATACTGTGCAGCGTCGTTTCCAGAGCTGTCTGTCACACTTGTGATACTACATGTTAAATCTTGCCATTTTTGATCATTTTGGGGTGCTGGAAATATATCGCTAGCATCAAACCCTGCGCCATTAACGCCTTGTATAGCCGCAACAACTTCAATGTTTGCACTTCCTATATATACCGGGCCTATTGGACAATTATTGAAAGTAGGTGGTTCATATAAATAGATTAAATCACCTTCAGTTACATCTATTAGTTGATCAACAACTAAATAGTTAGGGGTAAAAAAGCTTACAGAGTCTCCATTAAATAGGCCGGTAGCTGGATCAGCACCAGTAAAAGGTGGAGTTGCCCCAGTGGTAGTAATAGATTTATTAAAAGTTGCTATTCTAGTTCCTGAACCTACAGCACCGTCTGTAAAACTTGCTACATACGTTCCATCTGGTATTGAGCTATTTGCTTGTGTAGTATATCCTACTCTAAAGTCAATTGTATTATACAAGGCAATAGTATCCATAGTAAACACTGTCCAAGTATCAGGGCCGGCGAAGTTGATTGAAGTGCCTGTCTGCGTTACTCCAGAAGTTGGGGCTATAGGCCATACGTTATTAGGAGAAGCGTTGTTTTGGCCGTTAATACCATCTGGACTTGTAAAGTTTGTACCTGAAGTTACTAAATTGCTTGGAAAAGCTGTGGGATTTGTATCATTAGCCACTGAAAATCCATTCAATACGTTTGAAACGCTGTTAGTTTGTCCATATACATCAAACTTAAAACCACCAGTTGTTGCTTCAGCTGTTTGAGTGCGTAAGGCTCTAACACTAGTTTCTTCCCATGAGTAAAAAGCTGGCGCAACGTTTCTTAAAACAGACGTTCTAGTGAAAGTTGATTCTAAACCATTTATTTCACAAGTAAATACAAATGTAAAAGTATACAAAAGCGGATCCGTGCCAAACCAAATGTTGTCAACAAAACCTTGTGCTATTCTTATATCGTATAATTGGCTTGAACCTAGTTCTGCAAAACTAAAAACAGGGGTTACAACGCCTCCAGTTTCATATATAGTTTGCACATTTTCTTCATAACCATTAAGCACGGAGTCTAAAGACAACGGCGTGTCTGTTGCGCTTAAAACAATTGGGCTACCAAAGTTATTTACTAAACCAAATGGCGCTTGAGTAATAGTTGGAAATTCACCAGTTATTGGATTTGGCCTTAACCCTTCGGTAAAAGAATTATCGTTAAATGGCGATATACCTCCTGCACCTTCACCTACAGGATTTTCGTTTAATATTATGTTGTTAACGTCTTGTATAATACCGGTTGTAGACGATTCCCAAAATATATCTAAAAGACTTTTCACAGGTTCTGTTTCGTATACCGCTAAATACTGAATTCCAGGTTTTGCTACGCTTGATATTTGTATTCTATCTCCCAATGAAAAATTTACGGCTTCACTAACAATTAACTGCGCTGCATTTGTAAACGATACTTGTGTTCCGCTAACAACACCGGCTGTTTGGCTTAGGGTAACAGTGTAATCAACAATAGGGCTTCCATTAGCTATTATGTCGGTTATAATAGTGCCTGATGGTATGCCAGCGCCTGTTACTATCTGACCTACAAAAAACCCAGACCCACCTGGGTTGAAGGTTGATCCAAAAGTTAAAGAAATACCAGAGCTTCCTGCTGATGTGTTAGCCGTACCAGCTAGACTTTCCCCTGTATAAGGAGTTGCTGTAGCAGTTACTAAATCTTCAGGAAAGCCTGGGCCTGTTACAGAATCACCTGCTTCAATGTCAATCACGTTACCTGAAACGTTATAAAGTCTAATAGTTGCAGAGGTTTCTGTTACTGCCGCAAAACCCGTTACAGCGGTGTAATTTATGTTAGCTTTTTGACCTATTTTAGTAGCGGTACTTATTCTAGCTATATATGGGTTTGAATTATATGTGTAAAACTGAGGGAAAAAATTTGGGCTCGGAGGATTAACGGGGTTGTAATTAAACAAGTCGTTCATAGGAGAAATAGTGATTGCAATATCAAACTCTCTACCTGGGTAGTACTGTAGGTTGCTTAAACCTGCGTTTGTTAATAGTTCTGAAACTTGTGTTGTAGAATTTTCAACTCTACCATAAAGTTTAACTGAACTTCTAAATTGATCTTGCGTAGGACCAACTTCGTTTAAATCTCTTGGAACTTTATTTATATTATCACTTGTTAAAACAATATGAGATGTTTGGCCTTGCTCTAAAGTTAAGTCCTCAGGATAACCTGCCATTATACCAGGTAAATAAACATTGTAATACTCTTGCTCAGTCTGTTTAACAACTATTTTGTAAGTGTACCAACCAAGCGGGTTGTAATCAGCGCTTGTAGCATCACCGTTATAAACTCCAGGTAAACCTAAAAGAGCATTTTTACTTGTAGCTATTTGGTTGTTAAATATTAATTTTATTGAATCTCCTGGCCAGCTATTTGCAGGGGTTGATAGTGTATTGTATGCAGAGTATATAGTAGATCCTATAAAAGTTTGATTTCCTGAAACTAAAGCCTCTTTATTATTAGATAATATAACGCCCGACTGTCTGCCATATCTGTCTGACAAAACAACTCCTACTTGATAGTTTCTATTTGTTTTTAAACTTGAATTTGGGTATTCAATCCTGCTAGTTGTATCTTGCTCTTTCCCACCTGGCTGTAAAACCACTAACTGTAAATTCACTAACACACCTATAGTAGGAATGTCTATAGTTATGGTGTTGCCACTAATGTTTGTTATTATGGTTCCTGGGGCAACTCCGTCTGATATTACAATCATTCCAACAAAAAAGTCGCCTTTAATGCTTGTTATATCTATTACGGTTGAGCCCACAGGAAACGTGCCTAATATTTGAGCCGTGCCTCCATTTAAGTTAAAAGATGCTTTATCACTTACAGCAAGGTTGTAGTTTATAAACTCAGGAGCTGTATGTTTGTTTTGGTAATTGCCATATATAACTCTATTGCCAGAAATTTCTTGAGCTAAAGATCTTACAGGAATTTTGTCATAAACTCTTATTAAATCTTTTTCAGGTAATGTTCTAAATGGTTTTTTAGACTGGTAATCATAGACGTGATAATCAGGCTCACCCACTGTCAACTCAATACCCGCTACTAGAGTTTGAGCTGAACTTAAGGTTATAACTCCTGATGTACTAGGATTTACGTTAGGGTCATTAGGCGCATAAGCCATAACTGTAACGTCTGTAGTTATACCAAACCCAGTTACATAACTCCCAATCTTTATACCTCCAACTATGTTATCCACAGCAACATCCGTTTGGGCTCCAACTGTAGATGTTTTAACTTTACAAGATGCTGACGCATTAAACACCTCTGCTGCGCTAATTGTGTCAATAACTTTTACGGGTATTTGATCTGACTCTTTGTATAAAATATCTATATCCGTAACCTTTAAGCTACTACGCATATTGTAGTTTTTAAAAGGCAAAGGTATTCTTAACTTTATTTGATCTACTTTATTTTCAACAAAATTTACTATAGTACTTCTTGACGCTTCTGATTGATTATTTACTTTTTTTAAGTCAGGTTTTTGTACATACATAAAATACCCGTCTTGCTTAGGTATAAAAGCGGCTTGAGTAAAAGTTGAGAATAAAGAGTATTCATTGTCTTCAAACTTAAATCTATAACCAAACCTAACAAATTTATCATCTAAGTATGTGGGATCTCCTGCAAATTTTGAGTCGTAGTAAGGGTTTGCGTTTAATATTATATCTGTATTACTGCTTAGATTTGGGAAAACAGCTCCAGTTATGTCTATTGTCCACAAAGATAACCCCGCGTCATATGAAGCAGCGCTTACTAAAGCTCCTGTAATAGGTTGCACAATACCTGAAGCGTCAATGTAAGACACAGATGAACCTGAGTCGTAAGTAGTTGCTTGATCTACTTGTATATCGCCAATAAAGTTTTTAACTATTATTTGAGTACCTCCGTTTACTGATATGTTTAGCTCTCCATTTCCTCCGTTAGGTAAGTTTTTACTACTAACATCTTTCATGGTTGACTCATATAGAGTTGTAGCTGAAGTAGATAATCTACTTTGAGCATACATTTCAATGCAATCATATGGATTGTACTTGGCTACTGATATTTGATCTTCTGTTGTGTAGTAAGTTGGGGATTGATTAGGATTGTTATTAGCTAAATCTACATTTATTTTTCTTGGTTGATTTCTATTATCTGTCCAAAAAAGTAAATTTTCTACTATATTAGAAGCGTAAACTAGATGTGTTGTTGAAAAGTTAAGAAAAGAACCTTCCACTAAAGTTACTAATTCATTATTGCTACTATTAAAAGATACTATATAGCTCTTATTGCTAAAGCTGTAGGTGAACTGTAAGGGCTTTGGATCAGTGTAGTTTGTAAAGAATAAGTAAGTGATGCCAGTTGACTCATCTTCTAAAGTGCCAATACATACCACATCTGGCGCATTTAAGTGAGCGCCAACATCAACAGCTTTTGCATTACCTAAAACATTTTCTAAAGAACCTACGTTAGACCCTTCTGATTTGTTAACTTGAACATTAACTGCATTTCTATATTCATTATTAGGTAGAATACGAGCGTCAATGTCCTTGTTCATTTTGGACTTTAAAAAGGTGTTTTTAGACTTATTCATTTAATTTTAGTGTTTAATCCATTTTGATTTGCCTCTCATTACTTGAACTATCTCGTCAAGCTTAATGTTAGATAGCCTTATTTTTGCATTTCTTAATTTAGCTCTTCTGTCTTTTTGAAGTCTTTGAACTAAGTACTCTTGTTGTCCAGACCTTGTAGATATTATAGAATGCAATATGGACGCGTATAAGGCATCTTCTGCTAGCTTAGGTACTTTAGTATCTGAGTCATAAGCCAAGCCATCAGAAATGTATTCTAATACAATAAGCTTTCCTGATAAATTACTAGAAAAAGACATTTTACCTTCTCTTTCATCCATATTAAACCAGCCATTCATTTGAGATGTTTGTGGATCAAGACCGTATTGTCTTCCCCAATTCCAACTGCCTTCAAACCCATAAGCATTTTGAAAGTCTACGGCTTCATCTATATTGTTGATTAGCTGACCGTTTATTAAATTGTCATTAGCGCTTTTCCATCTTTCAACCGTAAGCGAAGTTCCTTCTATGTTTTCTCCAAAATTGTCTTGAGTTGGCACACCTGCTTGATCTTGAATAGGTGTTCCAAAAGGGGCTATTGTTAAATTGTTTGCTGGATATATAATTCTTTTTACACCTAGTTGGTCTATCCAGGATACTCTTACATAATTGACATAGTCTTGAGGCAGTATAACGCTTAAGCTAGCTGGTATACTCAGTTCTTGAGAATGAATACTTTTTAAAGTGTCATAACTAAATTCTTGCAAACTTCTTTTTGCAAAAAATAATACGTCAGATTTTTTAGCGTTTTGTATTAATTTACCATCTCCTACATAACCAACCATAAAGTTATCTATAGCATCGGTTAGTTTTATGTATTCATAACTTCCGTAGTTATCTTCTACGGTATCTCCATAAGCTTTTTCAGCTTCTGTTTGGCCATACTTACCTCCTGTTAATATCTTTAATTGAACAACAACAAAAGTGCCAGTAGGTAATATTGCGTCAATATTTATAATATTATTTGAAACAGAATAAGCAAATAAATACTCATCATATGTGCCAGGAACACCGGTAGGGCTTGTATATAATTTAAAATTATTTAAAGCATAGTTAATATTAGCTGGATTCCAATCGCCAAATATTAAATCTGTATCAAATGTAGTTGGAAATTTTTCATTAACAGCTCCAGTTAAAGATCTATATCCTTGAGCTCCTTCGTAATATTGTTGATTTGTTTCAGTTATTAAACCCATTGTTATGATTTTTCGTTAATTGAAGTTTGTTGGGCTTCTTGCTCAGCTACCTGTATTATTGTAGGGTCATTTAAAATAATACCACAATATTTTAATATGTTAATTATTAAACTGTTTTTTTCAGAAACATCTAGTTCAAAATCAACAGTGCTAGATCCAGCTGCACCAACTGGGTTAAATATAAATTGACCAAGTGTACCTACAGAAAAATCCCAATTAGGATCTGTTGGCTTAAATAAACAGTTTATGTTTAAAATGTCTGGAAGAGGTGCTACTTTTATTAAAAGTTGACTTATAGTATATGGTGCAATAATTGCATTTGTAGTATAAGCAATAGGATAACTAACAGTGGGTGTTGTTAATTTTGATCTGGTTATTTCCGAATAATCGCTTTTGCTAGCTAATTGTGTTATTGAGTTGTATGTGGGGTTTGAGGTGTTATATGTAGAAATAATTTCACCTAACTTATATATAGTTCCTACGCCATTGTAGTAAAAACCACCACTGGTAGTGTCATAAGAAAACACTGCTTCTTTTTCAAAAGGATAGAGTTTATAAGAAATGTCTTTAAACATGTTAAAGAACTCAGTATCGTTTTGTGTATTGTTTTGATTTTGACGGTTAACTTGATTTCCATTTGGAAAATAAGACATAAATATTTCACTTTGTGCTTGAGTAGCTAAACTACTAAACTCTGATGGGGTTACGTAACCTCTTTGCTCTTTGTTTATAATATACAAGACTGTTTGATATACTGTGTTTATACTTACCGCCATTTTTTATTTTTGTTATAATAAAAGGCCCGAGTAAACGAGCCCTATATTAGTATTACCTGTTTTTATAGTTTTTTATCTATAGACTTATAGATTTCTACTCCTTCATCTGTTTTTAAGAAAGCCGCAAACGCTGAGTAAGGGTTTTCATCAAAAGGAACGTTCATTAATTTTCTACCGTTTGATCCCCATGTAAAAGATCTTTGATCCGGTGATAGATTAATTATTCCAACTTCTACTGCTCTAATAGCAAAGTTTCTTAGTTGTACATTTTCATCGTTAGCTAGGTTTATAAATAATGCCGGATTGTTTCTAGCAAATAACATTAAATCTCTTTTAAGTTCTTTAGAACTCATTTCATTTACTTTAGAACCAATTTCGACTCTTAATATAGCTTCAGCTTGATCAACGTCAATACTTCTAGCCGCGTTCATAGCATCTATTTGAAGGTCTAATACCTCTAATTGATCTACAGCTTCTTCTTTTGCACTAAACTCTTCATAGACTTTGCCTTTTAAAGGATGATATAGAGACAATAACTTTTGCAAGTTTTGTAAATTTTTAGTAACTGTTAATGAGCCATTTAAAAATCTAATATGTCCCATTGTAGCTTCCCCTTTTTGCTCATCTACTAATGGCGAATCTTGATTAGTTGCAAATCTAATTTCTCTTTGTTTCCCAGTTTTTTCATCAAAGTAAAGTAAAGCATGTTTTCTTGTATGCCTACCTGGTATTGTTAATGTTAAAGGTGACTTATTACCTTTTAAATAATACACTCTATCTTTAATCTCCCACTCTGGTTTTGTAGGTTTTACTGGAGTAGCAACTTTTGTTACCACTTCTTTTTGAGGTGCAACCTCGATAGCTTCTGCTTTAGCTTGTTTAGCCATAATATAATAAAATTAAATAGTTTATAAAAGTAATAATTACCCCCGTCAGTTCAACGAGGGTAAGAATTACATTAATGTTGAATCAATTAGATTCCTTTGAATAATACAAAGTTGTTAGCAGCTTGAGTTACTAAACATCTTTCAGATAGGAAGTTTACTTCCATAGCATCAAGAGTTGAAGTAAATGCACCACCAGCAGAACCAGTTAACCAAGACTTCATTCTTCTGTCGTCAGATTGTGAAGCTCTATAACGTACATGTAAGAATGGTCTACGGATATTAGTTCCTAATACTTGATCGTAAACTGTAGAAGTTCCAGCTGGTACTAATACACCTTCAATAGAATTAACGCCAACAATACCTCCACGAGTAGAAGCATCATTTAAGTATTTCCAATCAGTTTTGTAAAAGTCATAAGAACCTCTTCTAAATCCTGAGAATCCAAGATTTAAAGCCATTTCTTCAGAATTTTCAAATAATCCAAAAGCAGTACCTCCAGCAAATCCGCCAGAAATAGAAGCTAGCATATCGTCAAAATCAAGAGATGTTTGTCTCTGTAGGAATAACATGTTCTCTTCAATTGCTCCTTGAGTATCTAAATTTTTAAGAATAGCATCAAATTCGTCAAGTCCAGCAGCAGCAGTAAATCCTACTTCTACATTTCCACGAGTTTGAATAGCAGCAAATAAACCTTCAGTTCCCGGTAAAGCGCCAACTGTTTGGCCTGTACCACCACCTTGATTAAACTCGCCTTCTACCATAGCCATTTCTAAGTGATCTTCAAAACGTAAACGTGTTTCAGATTCAGCTTTTAAATACCATAAGTATCCAGAAGTTCCGTCTTCAGTTGCGACTTCAACCCATCCAATTTGAGCCATATCAGATCCGTTAATTACGAATTGATCACGAATAATGATTGGTGAATTAGAATATTGAGTAAAAGAAGGAGTTATAGAAACTCTTGTATTAGCATTTTGCACGCCAGTTCCAGCAGCAATACCGCCTAATTGAGAACCTTTAACATAAGCAGAACCATACACAAACACTTTAAGTGTTGGAATACCACCAATTGCAATAGGCATAGCAGCTGCACCTGTAAAACCAGTAGCAACTAATCCAGTCCCTTGAAAAGGAGCAACTGTAAAACTAGCACCACCTGCACCAGCCGCGGCTGTTGTAGAAGCTGTTACTAAACATTTTTCTTCTGCACCAGTTACTGGATTTAACAGAACTACTGTATCATTAATTGATACAACGTTATCTACATTAGCAGCTAAAGTAATAATGTTTGTATTAGCAACATCCGCAGCAATACCAAATCCAGTGTAGGACACGTGCAATCTGTTTTGTTCTGACCAAATTACTTGATCACTTGTCATTGGCATTTCAGCGCCAACCATTCTTAAAAAGCCTGATAACGTTCTGTTTCCATAACGCTCTACTTCAGCTTCATATACTTCTGGCAGGTATTGTTGAGCAAAGTCATTTGCACCGCCGTTAAATTGTAGGTAGTTACTAGGCAGCAATTGTTGTGCTTGCGAAGGTATTAAACTACCAAATTGAGGAGTTAAACTCATAATTGTTTGTTTTTTTAGTTAAATTTTTTTGTTTTAATTTTTAGTTTTGTAGAATCAGCGCCTGAAATTGCTTTAACTCTAAGTCCGTTTACAAATACATCTCCTTGAGTGGCCCTAGCTTTAGTGCTACTTAAGTTTTTTGAACTATTTACAACGTCTTTAACTGCATCTGCTTTTCCTTGCTCGTAAAAATGAGCGGCAATCTTATCTACATTGTCAGCGGCATACATAGCTTTGTGATAGCCATCAACATCTTTAACATTTCCTTCAGCGTCTAGGAACTTCCCGACAAGGTTTTTAATGTTTGATTGGCTTTTTGCAACTTTATCACGATTTTGAATATTATACTTATAATTTTTTTCACCAACTTTAATATCGAAACCTTCGAAATTATTGTTAAAATGATTTTTAGTATTTTCTTTAAATTGTGCGTGTTGTTGCTCAGCTGTTTCTTGCTGCTTATTATATCGGTTAAAAAAGTCCGTAGCTTTTTGTTGGTCTTGAGTAACGCCCGGTCTCAACTTGATCTCGTCATAATACTTACTCTTCGTCTCTTCCAAATAGTTTTTGGCTTTTGCAACTTCTTCTTTAAACGCAATTCTTTTTTTGCGTGCATCTCTATCTTCGTCAATATCTTCATCAATGATAAAGTCTTCTAGTAACATATCAATGTCTTCACCTTCTAAATAAGGCTTTTCTTTTTTATAGTATTCTTTTAATAATGTAACATCATCTACTTTAGAGTAGTCCGCGTTAAGTCTAGTATAATCTTCTATTGTCCCACCTGTTTCTTCCATAAAAGAAACTAGCTTTTCAATATTCTCAGGTAAAGCCTTGCCAAGAATTCTTTCATCTTGCACTGCTTTTTCTACTTGAGCTGTAACTTCTTTAACTTCTTCTTCAGTTACTTCTTTGATTGGAGAAAACCCTTCAACATCCTCGTTGGACTCTTGTATAGGTTCTCCCACCTCTGCGCTATCTCCGGATGATTTTTCCACAGATACTTTCTCTGTTTCTCCGATTTGAATGGCATCTTCTTTTTGTTTAGGGATTATTACTTTAGTAACATCAGGCTCTAACTCAATTAAAGGCTCTTTTATATTTACCTTAATTGGATCATTATTTTGCTGTGTTAATTTTTTAGGAGTTTTCTTTTTAACTTTAAACTCACCTTCCTGCTTAACAGGTTCATTTGTTTTTGTTTCTGACATAATATAATATAATTAAATAATTGTTTACTTTTTACATAAAAGCTTGCATCCCTGTTTCGGGTTGCTGTTCAAAGTTTATTGGCAAGCCATCGTTTTTTCTTTGGCTTATTAATTCACTTTGCTGCGAAGCTTCCATCTTGCTTCGATTATCTTTACGATCTTCAATAGAACCTTCTTTTTGTTGCACCATTTGAACATCCATTTTTTTAAGCTGCATATCGTATTGAAATCTAGTTTGCATTTTTTGTGCTTCTAGTTGTGCTGCAATTTCCATTCGTTGAATTTCCATTTGATTTTTGGACTGTTCAAATTGAACATTTGATCCCATTATAGCTTCTTGTTTTTGTACTTCAGCCATAGCTGTTTTTTCTGCTGTATCTGCCTGTGATCGTCCTTGAGCAGCTATATTAGCTTGTTGATTAGCTTGGTCTTGTTTAGCTTTAGCTTTACGCTTTACCTTAAGCATTTGATTTGCTAATTTAAGATTTTTAATATTTCTTAAATCTATAGCGTCTTCAAGGTCAATACCTCCTTGTTGCAATGCAACTTGTATGTTATTTTCTAACTGAGCCTCTTCTTCTTCATCTGGTTCTAATTCTAAAAATATACCAAAGTCATGAAGATTTAAATTTGCTATTTCGTCTAAGGTTTTAATATTAAATGTAGATATAGAATTTTGTAAAGCACTTCTAGTTAGTGGAAATTCTAATGCGTCAGCTATTTTTAGCGCAATGTTTTCGGCTAGTTTAAGAGTTATATAAAGGCCTGACTGGTTAATATGCCTGGTAGCCACATTGGATGCGTTAGCGGCCATCTTTTGCAATCCTACAAGCGAGTTCTTATCCATAGCCGTCCCATCTCTAGCTTCATTAAGCCCGGTTACATCGCGTATCATTTGTAAATAATATTGATACGTTTGTATTAAAGATCCTATTTTAGCCTGACCTGACGAACTGTTAAGTTCTTGAATAGGCACTTTACCTGAATTCATATCGCCGTCTTGAGTAAGTGATCTACCTACTATCGAACCAGTTTGAAAATACATATTTAATGCTTCTGCTGGATTGTAATTAGTTCCATTACCTAAATCAACTTCTGCAAGTCCGTCCATATCTAAGTAAACACCGTCTGGCACCATACGAGATAAAACTTGCTGCAGCTTTAAATGTGTTAATTGAATCATATCAGCAAATCCAATACATTTACTTACAAGTGATTCAATACGTCCTTTGTACATTCTTGGTGCACATAAAGCGTAATTCATTTCTACTTTAGTTGTGTCAGCAGTAGGCCTTGACATATTTTCTGCCAACTCCCATTTAACCATTTCATTTGAACCTAGTACTTTGGCTCCTGTATATAAAACTTCAATTGATCTTGAAACTCTTTCAAAGTTATCATTTTCTGGTGGATTAAATGAATCAGGCTTTTCTAAAGCTTTCATTAATCCCTGTGGAGTTTCTTTTATTTTAAATACTTGATTATGGTATGTTTTATAATCAAAGTATAACACTTGAACTGTGTTTTCGTCATAATTACCCCAGCCTGTTATATATTGACTATTGCCAGGCATAGATTGAATTCTTTCTAATTCTTTTTCGCTAATATTAGGAAATTCTTTTTTAAGTTCTGGTATTGTTATAGATTTTACTTCACCTACATAATACACGTCGTCAAAGTTAGGATCCTCGGTGTAAGAATAAACAACATAAGCTGGATCTACATAATCAACTGTAATTCCTTCTGCTGTATTAAAACTAGTTTTAGCTACCGCAATTCCTAGAACTGTCAAATCCATGTTTAGCCTTCTTCTAGTAAGCTCATATTTGTTTTGGGCAAGCACTGCGGCTATAGCTTCTTCTTCCGCTATTTCTACTGATTGCTTGTAGCTTAGCTGCATGTGAAGCTCTAATTCGTCTTTAGATTCCGGAATTACATCTATATTTGGCGTTTGATATAAATCAATACCTAACGTTTGCTTTAAGCTATTTAAATATTCTGCGGCTACCATGTCTTCGTAAAGCATAGAGGCATAATCTGTTCTTTTCTTTATTGACGATGGGTCTTGCGCGTATGCTTTAATTTCATAACTTTTTCCTGATATTCCGTTTACAACAATATCTACAAACTTAGATAAAATTGGCACTGGCTTCCAGTCTAAGTTTAAATAAGATAAATCACCATTAATAGACAACTCATCTTTGTATTTCTGTATTGATTGCTCGCCTCGAGCATATAGTCTTAATTGATGAAATTGATTCCAACTAGTTAAGTATCTATTACCATTAGTACGGCCTTGACCAAACCATTCGTATTCAATAGCCTGCCCAACCTGCGTCCCGTACTCTAAGCTTGCTTTTTCTGCATCACTCACTACTTGACTAGGGAAAGCGCTATTGGTGTTAGTATATATACCCATTTAACTTATTATTTTTGATGTTGAACCTTTGTTATCGTACTTTTTAAAACCTAAATCTACCGCTTCTGGTTTTTGCCTGGGTGGATTAGGTGCATATCTATGCTTGTTGCAAGCCATTAAAGCTAGCCCTGAACTTATAGAGGCATCATGCTTTGTTCTATTATTAATATCAAACTTTGCCCAATCTTCTAATGTTCTTTGAAAATACACATCTCCATAGCCGGTTTCTTTTAAACCTACAAAATCGTTTATATAGGTTTCTATAGCCGCTGCGTGAGCTTGCTTAATATCTTCACTGGAATTAGGTATTCCGCCTAACTCTCTTTCCGTAACAGAAAGTTTATTATATTTTTTATCAGGCCTGTTAATTGAATAACCTCTATAGCCTCTTCTTTTAAAATGATACAATAATCTTGGCTTATTATTTTCTGCTAGTATTGGCATCCCGTAAAACACGCAAGCCATTAATACATCTTCAAAAAATATTTCAGCGGTTTGAGGCCTAGCAATATATTCTAAAAAAAAATGATTAGGAGGTACATCCTCCATGCTAAACTTAGTTAAACCGTGAAGAGATCCATTGGATCCTCTGCCATCCGTAGTGCCCGATATATCATATGGATCACAGCCAAATGCTCCGCAGTGCTCATTACCAGGATGATTGCTACCATTTTTTATATATCTTTTATTTTGTAATTGTTTAGGTGGGACCCAGCTAACTAAAAATCTACCGTCTTTATTTGGTATAAATATTACTTTAGTATCTTTTTCTGCATTTTCCCATTGGAAACTTCCCTTAGTTACTTTAATTGAATTTTTAAGATCCTCATTAAAATCTATTTGCTCGTATATTTTTGTTAAATTAAATAGAGATTGTTTTGATTCATCTCTAAACGCATGCTTTGTTGTACGTGGAAATTGCCTATAAAATTCATTTAAACTATCTTGATCAGACTTTAACCCCGCTACTTCATTATCCCAATATTCTATAACGCCCTGCGTTATTTTTATTCCATGCGGATCTTCTACGTTTTTTTTTGGTGTGTTGAATACAGGTAAGCCATAAGAATCAATGTATCCTTCGTAGTTCCATTCCATAGGTATGAACAAAGAATAGAGTCCTGAGCGAGTCTGTCCATTGGCGTTTCTTTGAGTAACATCTGAATTGTTATAAAGTTTTTTAAAGTTTGCACCGCCTTTGTCAAGTGAATTTGACGTTGATCCCATCATACACTTTCCAATAACTCTACTACCTAATCTAAGGGTGGTTTTCGTAACACGCCAGTTGTTGAGGATGTTGTTGGGCCTTTCCCACTTCCCGCTTTCATCATGGACGAGGAGCCTGAGCTTCTCCCCATCGTAGGCATTATCGCCGGTGTTTTTCCAGTCGATGGTGGTGTCCAAACCGGTAATTTCTTTAATGGCTTGATTGGAATCAAGTTTTCTACGGGTAAATTTGGAGGCAGGGACTCTGTAGGCAAGTTCGGTCTTGGGCCTGTCCATACCGTCCTGTATCGGTTTGAAGAAGAATGGATAGTTAACGGATATTGGTACCACCTTATCTGTGAACATCTTCTTAGCATCGGCACCAGATTTGGACAATATGCCGTACCGTGAATCCGTGGATATTG
>Ga0302121_10000116_pt1 | contig 50187 bp, 33 predicted proteins | sample CB21_surface_MG_FD_203120 | JGI IMG/M metagenome (GOLD analysis project Ga0302121, IMG submission 203120) | Marine microbial communities from Western Arctic Ocean, Canada - CB21_surface | ecosystem: Environmental > Aquatic > Marine > Oceanic | place: Canada: Western Arctic Ocean | collected... | reverse complement strand
GGATGGAATCCGTGGAGGTTGGTGCGGCTGGCGAGGACGACGAGAGCGGCGCGATTCGCGAACCGGTGCGGTTTGGAAAACGGTTGTTGTTTCCGTCGGGAAGAGAGGTGAGAGAAAAATATTTCGACGATGAAAAAGCGGACGAAGCGGACGCCGTAGCCGCCGCCGCGGTGAAAGGCGAGCGGCGTTCCGGACGTTTCGGCACGGCGAGGGCGGTGGAGGCGGCACTTAAAACGGCGATGGCGGCTGAACCGAGCGACGCGGAAACACAATCCGCGATTCCGTGTAATTTTTTACACGAACAAGCGGGGAACGCGGCCCCGCCGCGTTTGCCGCGCGGGGGATTAGTAGCGCATCCCGTGGGCGCCGGGAAAACAGTCATCGCCGCCGCGCTCATGCAGCGACGCTTTTCTTGCGTTTCGCGAGACGGCACGAAAACCAAAACCGGGACGCTCGTGACGTGTCCACGTCACGTCACGCAACAGTGGCTCGCAGCGCTTCGCGAATTCGCGCCGTCGCTGAGGGCGCGCCGGGTCGACGCGAAACACGCGGAGCGAGAGACTGACGACGATTCGGCTTTTTTTAAGGAGCTCGATCGCGACGCGTTACCTGACTGGTCCCCCTTGGTCGGCGGCGCCGATGCTTGGGACGTGCTCGTGGTGGCGCACGAGGATTTGCCGTGTGGGGAACGCGGGACGAAAAACAACAATCAGTCCGCCGAAACCGAAACCGCGCCGTACCACCCTTTGTGGAACGACCCTTTTGTCGTTTCGAATCCGACTTTAATACGTTGGTCGCGGCTTGTGGTGGACGAACCGCAGGAGTTACTTTTCGAGTGGCGACCCACTGCGCGTGAAACCGGTGCTGGGGTTTGGCTCATCACACAACTGCGCGCGCGACACAGGTGGGCGCTCAGCGCGACGCCGGGATCCAGCGACGCCGAGAAACGCGACATCGTTTCGCTAACCTTCGGCGCGCGATTGTCCCGTCTGGAGTTTCGAAAAGTTCGGAACCGCTGGACGTCGCAGCGCACGAAACGCGACCCGCCTGATATGTGCTTGCCCACCGTGCCTCTGCACCCGCAGTGCGTTCCCGTAACCCTTTCCTGGAGAGAAGCCGCGACGGTACAGCTGTACACGGAGTCCTTCGACGCCACCTTCGCGAACGTCGTGCGGTACTGCGGCGGGTGGTGCGACGCGGCGGGCGACGCCGAAGAGCTCGAAGCCCTGGACTCTTTTGATTTTCTCGGCGGCGACGCCGGCGACGGCAAAGTCGAGTCCCTGGACCAGTGGCACGCGCGTTTGGCGCACGTGATGGACGTGAAGTTGGGGAAATTGGAAACCAGGAGGGACGTGTTGGTCGGGGTTATTTCGGAAGCGGAGACGTTCGCGGATGACCAGCTCAAAAACGAAGGCGGGTACAACCCGTTTGACCAGCTGGACGATTTGCTAACCTCGGAAGCGTTGTTCGACGAAGACGACGCGGAGGGATGGGACGGAACGGGGGGGGGGGTGGATCTACAGCAAATGCGGGAAACAATGCGTGCGAGCATGCGTTTGGGGGTTTGTGATACCCCCAGTGACCTCACTTCCGCTGTTGAAACCAATCATGAAAATCACGTCACCGACTTTGAAGGGTTGGGGGGAGACAACCTGGATTACGACGAGCGCGATTTCGAGTCGGGGACGTTTTCAAACGAAAACGAACGAGACGCGCCGAACGCAAAACCTTTGACAAAACGAAACCCGGTCGTCGCTGCGAAACTCGAGCTTGAGAAAACGAACACCGCGATCGATAGGGGTAGACGCGATTTGAATTTCATCGCCGCCGCTGCTGCGGCGTTGCGAGACGAGCGCGCCGAGTGCTCCGTGTGTTTCGAGTTGTTGCGGGGAAAAACCGTGAGCGTGCTTCGGTGCGCGCACGCGTTCGACGCGCAGTGCGTGCGCGGTTTGTTACTCGCGAAAGGGAATCATGGGGAACGATTGAATCGGAGGGTCGTGATGTGTCCGCTGTGTCGCGCGCCGACGCGACGGAAAAACATGTGCACTTTTCTGCACCAAGGGAATGATGCGGAAACGAACGCGACGACGGAAACCCGAAACGAAAACCGTGCCCCGCTTGTGTCGCAGGTTGATTTGATAAACGCAAACGCGAACGCGGTGAAAACACCGACTCAAACTGAAGCAACCGCGTTTAGCGCTAAGACGACTGCTTTGGTGGCACTGATCGTGGATATTTTGAAAACCGCGCCTGGTGATAAAATCGTGGTGTTCGCGCAGTGGCCTGAAACCGTCGCCGCGATGGCCGGCGCGGTACAAGCGGCGGCGGCGGCGGAGGCGAGAAAACACGCGGCAAAGGGCGTTGACAAATTTGAAATTGTTCTGCGCCCAAACGACGCGGTGACCCTTCTCGGCGACGCGATGAGTCGCGCGCGAGCGTTGGCACAGTTCCAAAACAGTGATTCAGATACTCCCCGAGTGCTGTTCGTGTCGTACCAGCACCACGCCTCTGGTTTGAACCTGCACGTCGCGAACCGCGTCATCGTAGCGCACCCCTACGCGTCTCGGTTTTCGTCGCCAAACGCCCCGGAACTGGTTTCCCTGCGCCACGCTGCGGCGTACGAGAGACAAGCCATAGGACGAGTGCGGCGGTACCCGCAGACGAAACCGTGTTACTTGTATCGCCTATACGCGCTAGGGACCGTGGAGGAAGAGCTGTACGCGGTGTGGGGGTGGATCGTGTAGCGAGGGGAGGTTTTTATATTTATACTGGACCTTCTTTTGCACAGAATTTAAATCGCCAGATCTGAAAAAGGGCGCTTTTAAGTTTCAAGAGTCATAGCCTCGCCCGCGCGTCTGTATACGCCCGCGTCGCGACACATCGCCATGTCGAAACGCAAGTTGTCTCAGACCCCTCCCACGTCCGAATACGACCCGGATGTGTACTCCTTTCCCCTCGGCCAAGTCATACGAAACTTCGGCTCCCTCCTGAACTTGGGCGACAGCGACCTCGGGAAAAAACCCGCCCTTAGCCTGGAAGAGCGTTCAGCACGTTGGAGACGAAAGCCGAAAGCCACGTGTCGCACGCTGGACATCACCGACTGCGCGCGCCTCGCGGTGGTCAGCAAAGAATACAGGGATGCGGTGAATGCCAACAAGTGCTGGCAGGACGTGATGGAAGTGCTGGAGCAAGACTTCCCCCTGGTACCCCTTCGTGTTTTGAACGAGTGGCGCTTGAAACTCAAGGAGCCCCGCTACGATACCAAAAAGTGGGCCTTACTCACCTCGAAGCAGCGCGTGCCCTTGCTTCTAGAGTTTGCGCAGAAGATCGTTAAAAAATTGAGGAGTCTGGGCACGTGTTTCGACGGCGACGACAATGGATACGTCCCGCAGTGGGATAGAAACGCGGAGGTTGGTTCCACGGTGCGGGGGGTGGTGATGACGGAAAAATTCCTGAACAAGGAGAAACACAACTATCACATCCAGAAACACTTTACGAACAGCTGGGACTTGGCGTTTAAACTGGGGCTTTGCTGCCTTTTGGAGTACGGTTTCAGGCAAGATTTGTTTTACATTGAAAGCGACAACGCGCTGAACGACGAGGAGTTTGAATGGGACCATCTGCGCGATTACCTCATTGATAACAAAGCGGACCTTCTTTCAGGCACGGACGAACACCTCGATGCGTTGTTCAACCTTGCAAACGCGTCGATTTTCACGGAGGACATGTTCGGTCCGTCGTTGTTCTACTCGCTCATAGTGACGCCGCGCGACGCGGAGGATTTCTACGTCGTGATCAAGAAAGAGCAACCGTACTTGCCAATCAGAAAACTCGAAACGCCGTTCATTCCCTGGAACGACATTTCCTACGAAGGACCGACCACAGTGATTACGCAACGACAAGGCCCATATTTCTAAGCAGTCTAGGGTCACGCAATTGCCGAGCACAACTTAGCCATGGAGACGAGGGGAATGAATGGCCAACCACGGTCTACGAAGCAGCCTAGGATCACGCAATTGCCCATCACGACTTCGCCATGGCGAGAAGGGGACGAACGAGAGACGACGACGAAACAACAATCGCGCGATGCAAAATAATGATCTTTTTTGACACCAGCCTCACGCGCCCGCCTTGCCGATGTTTTCGATTTGTTTGTTCAGCTCCGCGATCTCCACGTTTTTCCCCGCGATTTGTTCCCGGTAGTTCTCCAGCTCCCGTTTCGTGTCCGTGAAGTGCTGCTGGACCTGCGCGGAGTTGTTGTTTTCCATGTGCGGAAACACCTCGACACCGAACTTTTGCAAACACGTCTTGACCTGGTTCTCCACGTACATTACCTCCGCTTGCAGTTTCGTGCGCATGGAAACAAGCTTGGTGGTCTCCGCGGCTTCCTGCGCGCCTTTCTGGATGCTGTTCCACCAGTCAGCCATGGTGAGGGCTGCGGGAAGGGAAAGGCGGGGTCAGATACCAGGCCCGTCCGTCACGAGCGAAAGCGAATCGGAGCCGCGGGATTGAATCTCGCGCGTGCCGTGTTGATCGATCGGCGGTGCGGAACGTGGCGTGGTGTGGCACCCTGCAACGCACGGAAGGAAAGGCGGGTGAGGCGAGTGGGGTATCGCGGAGATGTGCACGCACCTGCGGGTTTTGAAGGACGCAGAGGGTGGACAAGGCGTGCGTCGCAATATGGAGCGCGTCGAGCCGCGGAATCGAAGAAAAACGCTGAGTCCAATAAATATCTCGGAAGACGGTTATTGACGACGCACTTTTGCGATCGGCCATCCACGAGCCACGTCCAGTATCGTGTCGCACACGCGCACGTTTCGTCGCGACGCCATGGCGCTCGCTTCGGCCTCCTCGCGCGTGTTCCGCACGCGTACCTCGCACGTGCGTTCTCTCGCCGCGAGCCGCTCGTCGCGTGCAAATGGCGTAATCCATCGTGCGAAAGCAACAATCAGGGCCCGCGGCAACGTCGTCGCCTCCACTGGCGTATCGCCAAACCATGAAAACGCGTTCCCGTACGACGACACCTTGGACGTGGTGTTGTACGACACCACGCTTCGCGACGGGACGCAGCAGGTTGGCATTTCCCTTACCTGCGACGATAAACTCGAAGTCGCGTCGCACTTAGTGGATTTGGGCGTTGGGTACGTCGAGGGCGGGTATCCCGGGAGTAACCCGAAGGACGCGGAGTTCTTCGAGCGGTGGTTCAGTGAGGGCCTGGCTGAAAAAGCCAAGGCGAACAACGTCACGCTCGTTGCGTTCGGCATGACCCGGCGACGGAACGTCAGGGCGGACCAAGATGAAGGCTTGCGAGCGCTCCGCGAGTGCCCGGCGCCGTGCGTCTGCATCGTCGCCAAGGCGTGGGAAGAGCAGTGCCAGCGCGTCTTGGGCGTGGACGCCGAGGAGAATTTGCTAATGGTCTCGGAAAGCGTCGAGGTTTTGGTGAGGCACGGCAAAGATGTCATCGTGGACTGCGAGCACTTCTTCGACGGGTACGCCGCGAACGAGGCTTTCGCGGTACAAGTCGCGGTGGCGGCCGCGAAGGCGGGGGCGAGTCACGTCGTGCTTTGCGACACGAACGGCGGGAGCATGCCTTGGGTTTGCGAAGCCGGAACTGCGGCGGTGGTGCAGGCTCTTTCCGCGGAAGGACTTGACAAGAAGTGCAGAGTCGGCACGCACGCGCACAACGACACCTCGCTCGCGGTCGCGAACTCCTTAGCCGGCGTCAGGGGGGGCGCGCGGATGGTGCAAGGGTGCGTCAACGGGTACGGCGAGCGCACCGGGAACGCGGATTTGCTGGTCGTCGCGGGAAACTTACAACTGAAGATGAAGAAAAAGTGTTTCCCAGGGCACGACGACGGCGGCGCGTGTTTAACGAAAATCACGCGGGTAGCGAGCGCCGTGGCGAGCGCGTGTGGACAGCCGCTTGACCCGAAACAGGCGTACGTGGGAAGTAACGCGTTCGCGCACAAAGGCGGGCTACACGTCGCCGCGCTGGCCAAGATGCCGTCGTCGTACAACCACGTGGTCCCAGGGTTGGTGGGCAACAAACAAAGAGCGGTGGTCAGCGAGCTGAGCGGTCGGGGAAATATAGTCGCCGCGGCGAGGGACAGCGGGCGGGAGGTGTCTCCCGAAACCGCCACCAAAGTTTTAGCGCAAATCAAAGACATGGAGCGTAGGGGGTTCGTGCTGGAAGACGCGGGCGCTACCGTGGAGATCCTATTCAACCGCGCCGACCCGATGTACCGCGCGCCGTTCAACGTCGTCGAGTTCACGTGTCACTTGAGCAACAACTCGTTTTCGGGTGGGGGAGGGTTTGGTGCCGGTGAATTGGATGAGGGCGATGTGGATGTCAACAGCACCGCGAACACGAACCCGTCGCCGGTTCAAGCCCTGGCGGGGTACAAAAAAGGCTCCGTCGCGGTGAACCAAGTCGTCGTGAAGGTTGACTTATTCGCGTACGACGACAACGACGCGGAAAGCGCCGCGCCGGTTGCCATGAAAACGACGCTGTGCGTTTCCGAGGGCAACGGCCCGGTCAACGCGCTGGCGAACGCGCTGAGGCTTGCGCTGAGTGACGAGTACCCGCAGCTGCGACGGATTCACCTCCGGGACTACAAGGTCGACTTGCTCAGCACGGGCGGTACCTCAGCCGCCACGACGCGGGTAACAATGGACTTTGCGGATACGGACTCGGACGTGACCTGGCGAACGGTCGGCGCGCACGCCTCGATCGTCGAAGCGTCGTTCCGCGCGCTAGTGGACGGGATGGAGTTCGGCATAGCGCGGTGCGGCACAGAGGGGTGCGCGGTGGGGTTCGCAAAGGACGAGGCGGAGGCGGAGGCGGGGAGAGAACCGGCGCCGACACGCAGATGAGGATTATGAAGAAAAAGAATGTATATCAATAGCACGTCAAACAAGACCCGCGTCACATCACGACGCAATCGCCGCCGTAGGATGCCTTTTTGCTTCGAGGAGGTTGTCGTGAAGACGCGCTCGCGGCTCGCGGCGGTGGCGGCTGTGGCGTGGGCTGTCTCTGTGGCTGTGGCTGTCGCGTTGCCGCCGACGCCTCGGCGCGCCGTCGTTCCCGCGCCGCGTCTTCAAGCGCGCGCTCCTCTTCGTACTCCGCCTGCAGCGCCACGGCAAGGGCGTGGTCGGCGTCCGCGGACGGCGTTTCGTCTGCGTCTTCCGCGTTCGGTACGGGCGCGCGCAGAAACGTCTGCAGAAGCGCCGCAGACGTTCCGGGCGCGCTGACCTGTGACTGACCATGCTGGGCACTTGATCCGTCCCTTCCATCATTTCCTCCGTCGCCAGGTACATCGGCGGCGGACAAAAGTAACGCCGCGGCGAGCCGCGCGTCGTCCTCGGTTTCGTTTCGCCGCGACTCGCTTTCTGAAACGTGCGCCTCGAAAGGCTCGAACCGCGAGTTCACGAACGACCCCGGTTCCATCCGTCCTAGTTGTTGCCCTCCACCCTCCTTGGCGTCGCAAAGCACTTCCCACACCACATCTTTTTCCCGTAGATATCCGAAATCCGTGGCCAAAAGAAACAAAACGCCGCGTAGCTTAAACACCGTGGCGAAGTGGTTGTTTCGGAAGAAAACCGCGAGCTCGCGTTCCTTAATCGCGTCCCGCGCGTCTCGCAAACCGTTTGGCGTGAGCTGCGACGCGCTTGTGCGTAGAAAGGATTCAATAACCAAGCGTTCCGTGCTTGTTGAAGTCGCGTTTGAATCTTTGTCTTTGGTGCGGTTTTGTTTGCGCGTTGGTGTTGAGTCAGTACCGCAGGTGGACGTGCTCGCCACGTCCGCGTCGTCGTTGCATTCGCTTTCAATCAATCGCACGGCTTCGTCCAGAATCGCGGCAACCGCGCACGACGACGGCGAAGCCGGTTCTGAAGTCGTGTCACCATCCACCACCGCTGGTACGCTCTGCAGCGAAAGCGCCAGGGCGGCGCGCAGCGCGGCATCCTCGGGGTCGGACGGCATCCTCGGCGGCGGTTCGATTCCAGCAGAGTCTGGTTCAGGGTTTTTCTTTTGTGGAAGAGTGTCCCCATCCGGAAACGCCGTCGCCAGTTCCACTAAACGTTCCATGAGCTGGTTGTAGCTCCGCGCGCCGATCGCGTCCCTGGTTTCTTTTTGTGCCGAGTCCACCACCCAGGCGTGACAAAGTGTGATGTCGAGCAAATCGAACACCGCCAGCTCCGCGGTGAACTCGAAATCCAGGGGGTGTCTGAACCGGACGTTCACGTCGAGGCCGGTGGCGAGGCTCGGCAACACGGCCAGGGCGTCATTCAGGTTTTGCTCTTGGTTGGTTTGAACAATTTGATTGTCGTCGGAGGCGTTGGGTTTTTGGTTGACGTCTAACAAACGCGCGGCGAGTAAACTCATCAGCTCCTCGGTGCTCACCATCACGCGGTCCGCCCCGCCGCCGGCATCCAGGGACAACACACCGCGCAGCAAAAGCACGTTGGCGATGCCAATCAGCGGACACGGCCCGTTTTCGTTTTGGCAAATCACGGGCACGTCCTGGCGCCCGAAAAAAGACACGCGCTTGACGTTGTAAAGATTGACGCCGTCGTCGCGAGGCGGGGGGAGTGGGGCCATCGTCCGGACGCGCGCTGGACCGGAACAGCTCAGAGCGCGCCCCTGAGACGGCGCGCGATACGTGCGGGCACCAGGCGCGGTCGTGTGTGTCCTTCGTTTGAGGGTGACGTCCTTTCAATCACGTTATTTCGCCACCTGGCAGCCTTTTCCGAGAATAAAATGAAAAGTTTCGTGATGAGATGGCATGTGCCCATCGTGCCGCCACACGCACGCGCACATCTTCACGACCGGGTGTTACATGGCAGCCACGGCGGTCGCGCCCGCGCGCTTGGTGGCACGCACACGCGTGCTTGACGCGAAACCTGGCGTGAACCCTCGCGCGTGCGGTGCTGGTCGTCCCAACGCCCTTGCCATCAATGCCACGTCGTTCGGCACCGGATATAATCAGCGCGGCGTCCCCCAAGGTGGCTCTCGCCGCCGCGCGTACCTCTCCACACGACGCGCCGCGTCCGCCGACGTCGTGGGCAGCGGCGATACCCCCCCCCCCGTGGTCGCGGTGGTCACAACGAAAGGATGTCCCCACTGCCGGAGAGCCTCCGCCGCTTTGCGGGAGAACGGCATTGCCTTTTTTACGATCGACGCGTCCGACCCAAACGGCGCGGTGCGCGACGCCGCGTTTGCGGCGTCGCGAATGACATCTGTGCCGCAGGTGTGGGTGGGTGGCGAGTTGGTGGGGGGCGCGAATGACACGGTGGCACAGTTGGAAAGCGGGGTGTTTGCCACCAAAGTCAACGACGCGATTTCCACGAAACGAACCGCGGTTCCCGACGCGATGATGCGAGTTGCGGTTGAGGACCGCAAAGGAGAAAACGGACGCCGTTTTTCAGAGGCGAGCGCGTCGAAGAGCGATGTGAATGTGATTGATACCGCCAACGCTTCAAATGAAACTGAAGATGACCAGCTATATGCCGTTCTCGACGCCGCCGCGTTGCGCATGAGCAAAGACTTGCAACCTTTCAACAAGATAACTTTCGGGGGATGGAGAAACCCGTTGCGGGTGGAGCGCCGGGTGGTGGCGGAGGCGGCCGTCGTGGGCTGGATCGCGGGCGACGACGTCGTTTTGCATTTTTTTGGAAAGGTGGGTACGGGTACGGGTACGGAAACAAAAACAAACCCCGTTTTGATCCGGGAAATAGGCCGAAGCATGGTAGCCCACGGCCTGATGGCGCACACGGACGTGAGTCGTGCTTTCGGTGAAGACGACCGCAACGACCCCGCGGACGCAGGCTCGGTCCTGTTCCGGCTCGCCGACCACGCGTCAGCGCCCGCGAAGTACCCAGATACGCAAAGGCCGCCGCGCGCTTTGAACGCGCGGCGGGCGTGGCGCGGGAAAACGCGCGACGCCCAGGTCGTCGCCTACGAGCTGCGCCAGCGCATCCTCACCCTGTACGACATGTTTTTAAGCCAAGACGGGTCGTTCGTGGATTATGACGGCATGAAAAAGTCCACTGAGTTTCGGGAGTACGAAGCCGCCACAGAGGAACTGCAAACCGTGTCCCTGACGCGCTTGTCGCGCGACGAAAAAATAGCCTTCTTCGTCAACACCTACAACGCCCTCACCGTGCACGTCACCGTGGTTGCTGGGCCGTCCCGTGGTTTCCTCGACCGCCTTTCCTACTTCGACAGGCACGCGTACGAAATCGGAGGCGCGACGTACACCTGCGACGACATAGAGCACGGGGTTTTGCGGGGGAACCAGCCGGGGGCGGCGAGCCTGGGAGCGATTTGCGGTGTGCCGGGGTTATCAAGAGGGCCGTTCGATTCGCGAACGGACCCGCGGCGGGTAAACGCAATCACGAACCCCGACCCCCGAGTCCACTTCGCGTTGGTGTGCGGCGCGAAGTCGTGCCCGCCAATCCGCTTGTACGACGGGGCGAACATCGACACCCAGCTCGCGCTCGCCGCCGCGGCGTTCGTGGAGAGCGAAACGAAAGTGGAACGGTTTGGGGATGGAAATTCGTGTAAAGTCACGACGTCCAAAATCGTGGGCGAGTGGTACAAGTGGGATTTCGGGTGCGATGTTCGGGCGCGAATCACTATGCTGGCCCGGTTTGTGGGTGTCGATACCGTGCTTGGGGCGGATCTTACACGCGCCGCGGCCGACGAAAACGTGACGCTCGTCACGAACGAGTACGACTGGAACCTGAACGGGAAATAGCGAGACTATACATCTACAGCGGGTGTTGTAGTCTCTAGCTAGAAGCATCAAACAATCAAGTCACTCTGCTTCTTCCTTTACCCTGGCGGCTTGGACCTGGCGTTTAAGCTTAAGTCCTTCGCCTTGTACTTTCCGCCGTTTCGCGAAGGGGAGGTCGTTCTCCCCCCCCCCCGGATCGCGCGCTTCCTGTTTCACCTCGGGTTTCGGCGTTCGGTCTTCTACGCCAAATCCATATTCATTGCCAGGTGCGTACAAGTTCTCGTCCTCGCCCATCTCGGTACACGCCGCGCGCTTTTCAGCGTTGTCCACGATGGCTTACGATAGGTAAAACAAAGTGTCAGTCTTTCGTAATGTGAGTGAGTAATTACGGGCGGACAATCGGCAGAGGTAATAGTCCCTTCTGGTACGAGTACGGGCAAACATGTACGGCGGGATTTGGGAAACGCGACGCGTACCTGCCATGCGCGACGCGGATTCCTCCAAACCTAACCGAAACCTTTTCAAACCGGGAGGCGGCCCCGTGTTTGTTTTCGTCGGCGTGCCGCCCGCGAGACTGTTATTTCGGGATGTTTCGAAACCGATATTCCCGTCGTTGCCCCCAACACCCCGCGTCCCCCCTCCCAAATGCGCATCCACGAACGCCACCGCGTTGCGAAGCGCCTCGGCGCCGTTGCGAAGCGCGTCCACGGCGTCGCGTTCGCGTCGGCTCGCCGCGCGCAGCGCCCGCGACGTCGCGTCCGCGGAGTTCAACGGTTCCACCCCTAGTGTGCATCTCGTAGGGTTCATGGGTTCGTAACCCTCACCGGCGTAGCGCGCGTACAAAGTGAAACTCAGGTCAGTGCCGTCGGCGACGTTGCGCACTTTGACCGTGAGTTCACGGTTTTGTTTTCTTTCGTGTTTCTCGCCTTCCAGTTCGGCAACCTCAATCGTGACGCCCCCGGGTGCCCACAACGCGCCGTTGTCGTCCGGGACCGGGGACCCGTCCCTCAGCCCGACCCTGAGCAGCGCGAGGTACTCGCGGACGGAAAGGGCGATGCCCTGGTCCTGCTCCAGCATTCTCATCTTGCTGCCCACGGAACTGTGCCCCGCGTGCGTGTGCTTGCCGTGACGCAGCGCGACGTCCACGGCGTATTCGTCGGGTTCGAACTGCCATCGCTCCGTCGGACGCAGGCCTCGGTCCGCCTCATCCAGGGGCCGGACGGTGACCACGTACTGGTACACGTCCACGAAACCGCACTCCCTCCACCGATAGAAGCAAGGAGGAGGAGGCTCGCGAGAAGGAGGCATCGCCTTCGTGCCCCGCACGACGTTATGATGTGCGGTGCGAAGATCTCGGGCTTGGCACTTTCTCTTTTCGCAACCGAGAAGTAACAACCGGCTCATTGTATCCGCCGCCCACCTCAGTGCGGCTTGGCAGTTTCTCTTTTTCGGGCACCGAGAATACACAACCGGTTCATTGTGTTCGCCGCCCGCCTCTCCGCGATATGTCTTTATCCGGCATTCCCTACGACGACGATAACGTGTTCAAGAAGATCATCGCGGGCACGGTTCCGTCGTACAAGATCTTCGAAACCGAGCACGCGTTGGCGTTCCTCGATGCGTTTCCTATGGCGAAAGGCCACGCACTGCTAATTCCCAAAGCCACGGGGTACGCCAGCATCATGGACATGCCCGCGGACGTCGCAGGCGAGGTCTTAAAGGAACTGCCGCGGCTCGCGAAGCACGTCAAGGACGCGAGTGGGTGCGACGGGGTAAATATAGTGCACAACAGCGGCGCGGATGCCGGGCAAGTCGTGTTTCACGTGCACTTTCACGTCCTCCCGAGGTGGAAAGGGGACAACTTGGTAAAGCTGGGGAAGTCGGGCTCCATGATCGCCAAGGATGACGCCGAGGCGTTACTGAAAGCGATGGGGGTTCGATGAACGTGTATGACGTGTGTTAAAACGTGTACGTAGCCGTAGCTTTCGCAACATCACTTTTTGCGGGTTGTTTTTCGGCAACATGCGCTCCACGGCTTTGCGAAGCACAAACTCTAATACGTGTACTCTAATACGTGTACTCTAAATACGTGTACTCTAATAATAAAACCACCTAATCCTAATTCCTATTTCTTCGTCGCCGCCGCCGCGCGCGCCGCAACGGTCTCCGCTCCGCGCCAGGCGTCGTCCTCGAACTTTTCAATCGCAACCTCCGCCTCGCGCGCGCAAATTTCTGTAACCGCGTCCACGCCCCCGCACGCCGCGTACGCCCGGTACGCCAGGTCGCAGGCTGAGCGCAGGACCCACAACTCAAACGCGTGCGGTGATACCGCTTGCGCGTTGGATGCGTTCCATCGAGTTTTGTGTATCTTGCGCGGTGCTTTCGGCGTTGCTTTCGGCGTCGCCGACGCGTTCGCCGACGCGTTTGGATTTGCGTTTTCCGTGTCCCGGAACAAAACGCTCGTCCCGCTGTCGTCATAGAGCGCGAAACTCTTGTCCCGCAGTTCCCTCGCGTCGCAACAAAACTGCAGCGCCGTGCGCAAAAAACGTCCACTCATCGCCACCGCGGCTTCCCGGGTTCGCGTTATTTCGGAGAAATCAAAACCGATCCCGGCGGCTGCGAACCGCTTGGCGTCGCTTTCTTTCGTTTTCTCAATCGCATCGCAAACGGAAACGCACTCGTCCAGAATCCGTAAACATGACGCGTGGTCCAGGAAGTGTTTCAACGTGTTCAAACTGGTCGGAGGGCCGCCCGTACCGGATGTGGTTTTTGACGGTGAAGCAATGGCAACGGTTTTTACGGTCCCGAAACTTTTCGCTCGCGTCGCGCACCTAACAAGCGCGTCTCGGTTTGCCGCCGCCGATCGCAACGATTCCAGCCTTGCTTCGGGAAACGACAACTCGCGCAACACCCGGGGTTCATCCGTCAGGTTTTTTAGAATAGTTTCAGCCTTGTCGCGAAGTTTTGCTAGCGTTTCGCAATGTTGCGTGCCGTCCAGCGCTTCCAGCATCGCACGCAGGTTTGCAATCTCACCACAGTGCGTACGCGCCTCTCTCCGCACGTTCGCCAGGTACGGGGACCTATCCGCCAACTCAGCAAGCACGTCCGCCGGGTTCAGTTTTGATTTCACGCGCTTCGCAACCGCGGACGTGGGCGCTTCGTTCGCGGCGTAGTTCACCCTGCGCAGCTTCGCGTTCGCGCGGTGGCTACACGTTCTGCGAAGCGAGGTCATCGCGAGGGAACGACGAAGCGATTCGGGGGGAGGGTGGGACGAGGACGACACACCGGGTGATGACGCGCTCGGTGAAGTACCTCCCCTCGACAAGACCGGCGGCGGCGGCGGCGGGGGTGGGGTTCCCGTTGTGGAGCCCGGGGCTCGTAGCGGCCCTAAGCTTCCCGGCGTGCGCGCCGTGGGCGCGGGAGGAGGGGGGGGCGGTGGGGAGAACCGTGGCGGGGAGACGACGCGCGGAGATGGCGTTTCAATTCCGTCGGGCGCGAGACACGTTTTCGCCAGCCGCGCGACGGGCGTACGCGGAGACGGCGCCCCCCGTTTTTGGTGTGGTTTTGCGCGCGTCATATGTTCCTCCTCATCGCGCTTCGTTTCCATCGTCTCTTTACGCTTGATGATTCGTTTAGTTGTTTGCGTTGTCGTGATTCGTGAGACTATCCACCAGTGTTCTCCAACCACCCTCAAAAGCACCACGACCGCGACCGCCGCGGTGAGCGACGCGAACGCCGCAAACGCCGCGCGTAGTCGCTGCCGCACCTTCTCCACTTCGCCGCTCTGGACGTCACAACCTCCCCGCAGCGCCATCGCGTGCGTTACCGGGTCGGTGTCAAACGACGACTCCGGGAACGGAAGCGCAGCGAAGGTGTGGAACACGCTCGCGGTTAGCGGGAACAGCGCGGCGAACGCGAACGCGCCCGCCGCGCGAATCTCGCGATGTCGCGTCAGTTCCCGGAAAGCAAAGCTTTCGGTGATTTGCGCGTCGAAGGACCCGTCGTGCGCGGACGCGCCCCACGTTTCGAGTCGCGCGTCGAACTCAGACGCGGTCATCGCGTATTGCGCATCAGGGTAGGGCGCCGACGCGGGTGGCGCCCTCGGCTCGGGGTCGAACGCTCCGCCCCACATGGCGCGCGCGCGTTGTCCAAAATCGTCCAAATCTCGACAACCCCACCCCGAAACGCTCAATGCCAACGACAAGACACCACTCCCGTTGCCACGCCCCAGGCCCACCGAGGCTTTCGTCCGTACCCGCCACCCACTCTGTTGCCAACAAATAAGAAGCCAAGCACCAGACGACCGCGCGCTGAACACACCCGTCGCCGTGGTGTCGTCCTCGGGCGCGGGCGGGGACTGCGCGGGTACCCCTCTTGGAAAACGCGGGAACTGCCGAAAGACCGAAACGGATTTTTCTCGGCGAAAAACTTCAAGCCCAGGCAAAGTCAACAACTCCTTGCGTCGCTTCGCCGAGCGCAGTCGCGGTTGCGCCTCACCCGGTCACCATGGCAGACGACGACCACGTGGAGATCACCACGTTTTCGCTTCCGGAGGCGGTGCGTTCTGCTGTTTCTTTCTGGCCGAGGGCAGAGGGCGAGACAGACCGGAACCGATGCCGATGCGCGCGAAATCTCAAATCTCATCTCGTCTCGTGGGGAGCGGTTCCTCACCTCCCTCCCTTCCTCCTTGCTTCCCGTCGCAGTACGTGTATGCCATCCCCCCCGCGGCGACGCACGCGGGGCACAGGGCTGACAGTTGGGACGTGGACAAGTGGCTGAAGAGCGTCGCGGTTAAGGTAACCATGCGGGGTAGTAGGGGGCACATAAAGCTGGTGTGTTGCGAATCGGGCGAGTTGTTCGCGGCGTGTCCTTTGCCCGTGGACGTCCCGGTATCAACGGTGGTGGAACCGGTGATTGACTCTTCGCGGTACTTCGTGTTGAGGGTGGAGGATGAGCTAACAAGGCGGCACGCTTTCCTCGGGTTAGGGTTCCGGAACAGGGACGACGCCTCCGATTTCAAGCTCGCGGTGCAGGAGCACCAGAGTCGGTCGAACCGCGAACGGGACGCGAATGTTCTTCGCGCGGAGTACGACGAAAAGGTCGCGGAGAAGCGGAAAGAAAACGAACAAAACGGTGTCGACACGGCATCGCAACCAGGAGGAATCACAAAGCTACACGACTTCTCACTCAAAGGCACGATCTCGGTGACAGTGCCGGGGAGGGATTCGGGGAAGAAAACGAGCCTCGAAACGGGGGATGGGAAAACAGAAGACAGCGTCGCGACGATCGCGCCGCCGCCCGGCGCGGGTCGTATGAGCAAACAGTCTGACAGTGTGTCCGTCACGCCGGACGACGCGTTACCGCCAGCCACGGACGAGGGGTGGGCCACTTTCGACGCCCCAAAGGAGGACGAAACCTGGGCTGAGTTTCAAAGCTAGACGCGACGCAAAAAGTGCGGGGAGACGAGCGCGTAAACGTTTTTGGCTCCTCATGTGTATTAAAACGAGATTCCGTAAAAGTAAACCTGCGAGGCTAGGCTAAGCATAATTGAGTGGCAGCGAACATTACGAGCTGCCAATAAATGGACAGGTGATACGCAATATACAGTGCTAATCAAGTTGGCTTATTACGCCTTGGCCTTGGCCTGGGCCTTGGTCTCCTTGGCTTCGCCGATGTACTCGTCGAGTTCCCAGTCGGAGTCGGTGGTCAGGTCCTGGCCCTCCGCGAGCTTGCTGGCGCGCGCCTTCGCTGTGGCTTTGATTTCCTTGCGAGACAGCTTCTTCTTCGGGCCTTTGACCTTGATGATGTTCCCCAGGGCGTCGATGACCTCGTCCTCGATAAGCGCGGTGACGTTTTCGCCCTTGCCCGCTTTCTTGCCTTGGCCCCACTTGTTGCCCGTGACGTACAACTTGCCGTCGCCAGGGCACTCCCAGGTTTCCTCCTTCAGCGCATCCGCGAATTCGCAGTTGTGCGTGATGAGAAGCACGCCGCCGTCAAACTCCTTGACCGCCATGGCCAGGGCGCCGAGGGCGTCCCTGTCGAGGTAGTTCGTGGGCTCGTCCATGACGATGATGTGTGGTTGCTGCCACATCGCGCTTCCGAGCACGAGCTTGACCTTTTGGCCCCCGGAAAGACCTTTGATCCTGTTGTGCGTGCCGAACTCCGCGTCGAGGCCGAAATCAATCAAGTGCTTCTCCACGTTGGCTTGAGTCAACGGGCGCGCGTACAGCCCGGCGCGCGCGGCTTCCCGCTCGTCCACGCGGTTCATGTACTTTTCGAAACCGAACTTCAAAAGCTTCTCCCGCTCCATCCAAGTCGTCATGTCCATGGAAAGACCTTTCCACTGGACTTCGTACTCGTACTTGGACTTCTTCTGGCGGCGCGAGATGAGCTTCTCCACCACGAGCTTCAGGATGCCACCGTCTTCCTGGGGCACCGGGATCTTCTCCTTCATCAAACGCTCCTCCTCCTCGGTGTACTGCGCGGTGACCTTGGTGAGGTTTTCCTTGTCCTCGCCGGTTTGGAAACGCCAGCGGATGTACTCGTTCGGGGTCTTCTCCAAGTGCTGCTCGACGTGGTGGAACGCGTGCTGCGCGACGTAGGCGTAGCGCATGTTGGGGTGCTTCCAAACCGTGCCGATGTCGGGCTCGGCTTCGCCCGTGAGGAGCTTGATGAAGGTGGACTTGCCAGCGCCGTTGGGGCCGAGGCACGCGACGCGCGAGGAGAGGGAGAGCTGGATACTAGCGCCTCCGATGATCTGCCTGTCCGTGTTCGGGTACGTGTAGTGGCAGTTGTTCGCCTTGACAATCGCCTTGTCCTTGTTCTTCACGCCTTCCAGGAAACCGGGCTTGGGGAAAATAAACTTGAGCTCGTCGTTGGACAGCTCGGTGTACTTCTTCGCTGCGGGGCACTGGCGGATGAACTCGGTGAGGTTGCCTTTGTAGGTCACGAGTTTCCTGGTTTCGTAGTGGATGATGTGCGTGCACACGCGGTCAAGGAAACCGGCGTCGTGGGAAACGATCATGCTGGAAACCGTGGTTTGCGAGCACAGGTACTCCTCAAGCCACGCCACGTTTTTCACGTCCAGGTGGTTGGTGGGTTCGTCCAGGAGCAGGATGTCGGCTTTCATGAAGATGGCGCGGCACAGCGCGAGCTTCATTTTCCACCCTCCGCTGAGCGCCACAACAGGGCCTTTGATCATGCGCTCGGTGAACGAGAACGACGCGAGCGTCGTCTCCACCTCCTCCGCCGTGGTGCCGTGGTGCTTCACCACGGCGTCGTCCAGCACAAACTCAACCGTGGTCATCTCGTGCTGGTCGCCTTGGATGTCGTGCTCCACGTACACCGTCCTTAACTCGTCCGCGGGGGGGAACCCCTCGACCTGGCCGTTGTTGATGGCTTTCATCAGGGTCGATTTGCCACAGCCGTTGGGGCCGCACAAGCCGTACCGCTTGCCTTTCTTCATGTGAAGCGTACAGTTGTTCAACAGAATCAGCGCGCCGTACGCCAGCGAGAAGTCGCACTTGCAAAGGTCCTCGCCCTCCTCATCCTCCACGATGAACACCTTCTTGGAGGCTTCGTACGCGGCGTGCGCTTTTTCCACCAGCGCCTTGGTGGCGTCCTCGGCGCCTTCGAAGAACAGCGCGAGGTACGGCGTGGCGCAGGACTTCTTCCAGGTTTCGAAATCAAAGTTCTTCGCCAGAAGCGCGTTCGTGGCGAGCTTGCAGATGTACTCAAAGTACGGCTCCACTTCCGCGGAGGTGAGGAACGTTGTGATTTCGGCTTCGGAGGCACCGGAGGCTTCGACCATCATCTCGGTCATCTGCGCCCGGACGGTTGATTCGTCCGTGCGCTTGCCGAGCGAGTCCTCGGTGAACACGGCGTCGGTGGACTCGCCCGCGGCGATGAGAAGCGTTTTGTACGCCCGGGTGCACACCTGGCGGCACTCGGGATCCGCGACTTCGTCCATGGCGCGCTTCAACAAAGGAAGCAGCTTGGGGAGGAACGGCGCGGCGTCCATGGGGTCCTCCACGAGCTTGCACATGTTATCGATGATCACGGCGGATTTGCGCTTGATCGCGGTGATTTGCTGGAAGAACAACCCGCGCTGCAGCAACGGGCCCATGATGGAAAGCGTGGGGGCCTCTACTTGTTGCACGAACGTCGTCGCCGCGAGCTTGTGCACGCACTCAGGGACCTCGTCCACGGCGTGGATGCACTCAATAAGAGTGGGGATGAACGGGTCGATGTCGATGTTCCCGACGCACGTGCCGCACTTGGACATCGTGTCGGTGGATTTCGCCTTTACTTCGTCCCTCATGTCCACCATGACCTGGGACAGCTCGGGGATGATCTCGGGAAGGCACGCGGCGACCGCGCGGGGGTTCCGCACCACGAAGTTATCAATCAGCTCCAGCGCGCGCATCTTGGATTGCCAGAACTGCGAATTGAACCCGGCGAAGATGGGCTCGAGGCACGCGCGCACCGCAAACTCGGAGAGCTTGGTGGGGAACACCGCGCACGCGATGTCCGCCGCGGCGCGGACGTCCTTTGACTTGTTGTCACCTGCCAGGGTGATGGCGACACCAAGGAGCTGGATCAGGAAGGGCTCTTCGGGAACGCCGGACGCGGTGACGATCTCGGTGATCTTGTTCGCCGCAGCGACGCGCGCGGGCTCATCCTTCTTCTTCAACGCGTCCTCCTTGATGGAATCGACGATGGCCTGGGTGATCTTGGACGCGGCGGGAACTTTGCACTTCGGGGGAGCCATTATAGCTGGAGAGGGAGGAAGGGAGGGGGGAGGTGCGAGGTGAGTTTCTTTCGACAAAAAAAGAACAAAGTTTTCCTCGCTTTCTTGGCCACAATGCGTGCCTTTCCAGATTGGCAGGGGGAGGTGTGGCGCGCGTGCGGTCCCGGTGGGTGTGCCCAGCCCCGAGGTGGTTTCTCCCGTGGTGGTCCCTTAACGGAACCGCGATGAGACACGCTCGCGCGCGGTGCGTCGCGAAAACCGTGCCGAACGACTCGTAACCGCGCGTGCGTCCGACGCGAACACGAATCGCGTCTGTCACCTCCGCCGTCAACCCACTCGCCGCCACCGATTCGCCGCGCGTTTCGTGTGGGACCGCGCGTGCGGTGGTTCCGGGACGGTTTCCATTGAACGCTTTGTTTGGTGCGATGCGTTGCCTTGCCAACAGACGTGTTCGTGTCTCGAATTTAACGAACCGACCCCGCGTTGGCCGTGAAGGCGCACCACACGTCGCGTCGGGAGCGCGGCATCCATAGAGTTTTGGCGGCGGGAGAAGAGTCCGCGATGGTGAATCCGACACCGCTCCGGAAACCGCGCCGCAGTGGGTCGCGCGTTTGCGGAAAAAAAACGGTATCACGCGTCGCAGGAAGTGGACGTACCAGTTGGTGACAACAGCGACGAACTGATGCCGGGGGAAGGTGAGGTTGTGCGGGAAAGTGATCGCACCACCGCGCGTCGCGACGCTTTATTTATCGCGCGAGGACGACTTTTCTTCGTGTTGGACGGCGGCTGCTGCTCGCCCCAAAGCCGAAACTCCAAACGCACGAGAGCCAGAGAAAGGTGTAATTGTATTTCCCAAATCCCGCGACTATTTGCCCATACCAGACTGACACTTTTCTCAATATAAGCGACGACTCGTAACGGCAGTTCCTGTGGTTCAAGGGCGCACGCAACCTCAAGCAAAAATAAAAAAATCGGTGAAGGCCGAAAAATATCAGTTTCTGTGAAGAAAAGGTGACGTCTCCGTCTCCACGTTGTCTCCCCATCACACGCCGCGCGCGGGACTCGCATTCGTTCGCGCCCGGCCCGTGTCGCACCGCGTTTTCAAACACCCCCGAGCGTTTTCGCGAAGTCCGCGGGCGACTCGGTCCGTGACGCGCCGCGTTTCCTCCAGTTTCGCCCGCGTCACCGCACCCGATGTTTTCGGTCGCGCGACGCGCCGCGGGGCGCTCCGTGGGGTTCGCGCGCGGTGCGTTCGAGCCTAGGGTGGTCACGACTTCCGCGACGCAGGGCGCGGCCGCGGCCGCGGCTGCACCTGCGGCGCAACCCGCGAACATGCAGGAGTTCTCCATCTACCGCTGGAGCCCGGACGACGGGGGCAAACCGAGATACCAGAAGTACCAGGTATGGGTTGGGAATGGAAGGGCTGCTGCCCTTACGGGGATCAAAAATGATGTTTTTTTCTCTTCGCGAGACGAGAGGACCCCGTCCGCGCCATCGCACGTGCTGACCGCCAACGACAACCCCGAAACCCTCACTAACCCGCACCGCACCACCGTTGTCTCGAAAATCTCAGGTTGACACCAACGCGTGCGGCCCCATGATGCTCGACGTTTTGTTTAAAATCAAAGACGAACAAGACAACTCGTTGTCGTTTCGCCGATCCTGCCGCGAAGGCATTTGCGGGTCGTGCGCGATGAACATCAACGGCGTGAACACGCTGGCTTGTTTGTCCAAGGTTGAAAAAGCGGCAACTGGGGTGGGTACCAAAATCGCGCCCCTGCCGCACATGTTCGTCGTAAGGGATCTCGTCGTGGACATGGCGAACTTCTACGCGCAGTACAAATCAATAGAGCCGTGGTTACAGAAAAAAGATTTGGACAAGTCAAAGGGGCCGGTGGAGAATTACCAGAACAAAGAAAATCGGGCCAAGCTGGACGGTTTGTACGAGTGCATCATGTGCGCGTGCTGCAGCACTTCTTGTCCGTCGTACTGGTGGAACAGCGATACGTACCTCGGGCCCGCCGTGCTGATGCAGGCGTATCGGTGGATCATCGACTCCAGGGACGACTACACGGACGAGCGCCTCGCGAAAGTAAACGACGCCATGAAGCTGTTCCGGTGCCACACCATCATGAACTGCTCGAAAGTGTGCCCCAAAGGCTTGAACCCAGCACAGGCGATCGCCAAGGTCAAGTCGATGGTGAATTAGGGGGTGGTGTGGAGGGGTGATGAGCGCGAGGTTTGTGGCGATTGAGATTGATTTGACTTTTTTCGACGGCGTCGGTTTCCTATTTCCCACTTACCGCCGGCGCATACCCGGTACCGGTGTGTCCCTGTTCCCCTCGCCGTATCCGTCGGATACACGTCGCTGTTTCAATCAGGAATCGACACCGTACAACATCTCTTCGGTCGGCCCTACTTCTTCTTCCCGAAGAACCCGCTGTCTCTTTCCTGCATCTCACTCGCGGCGTCCGCGCCGCCCTTCAGCCCGAACGTCGCGACCAGCAAAACCGCGCCACCGATCAAAACGGCGCCTCCTATCAACGCGAACGGGGGGGCATCCACCTGGCCGCACGTCCCGTTCACGCCGCACCCGTCCGCCAAGTCGTTCGCGTTCGCTGCGAGCTGGAAAACACTCGGGGGGAGTGACTTCGTGACCGCGAACGCCAAGTCCCCGGAAGAAGCCAGGGCGACCGTCGCGGTGCCACGACGAGGCGCACGATTTGCGGGGACGCGGGGAAAGGCCGCGGCGCGGAAACGCCGCGAGACGGGTGCGCGCGCGGCGGCGCCGCGGACAACGCTTTGCGTGGAGATGACGGACATGGAAATCGCGGAGGTTGAGTATGCGAAACGCGTGGGGAAGGGGAAGGGGGTGCGCGCCTACCACTTGTGGTGGAGTCCTCGTCAGCGCTGTACTGTATCTCCGAACGCGTTTTTGCGCAAAATCGACGACCTTCTTCCTTGTATGAGCAAACAGTCTCTGCAGTGGCCGTTTTTCCTTTTTCGACAAAATTTTTCGGCCGCGCGTGGAAAAAAACAATCAATTCGGATGTGCGTGTCAGATCCTCGTGCACCTTGACCATCCCGAGGATTTCAAACAACGCGTATCGCACTCAAGTAGTCCTCCCGGACTCGCGTGACACGTCGTGACTCGCGGTGGCGATATCCAGCGTCAGCGTCACATTTTTGGCGTTCCTCCCTTCGCGTCGCGCGCGCGTCTCGGATCTCATCAGTCGCTGACTGTTGGTTGCCCACTCGCCGTCGCGTCAAACTTGACAGACCTGACCACGACGCGTGTCCTCCCGAGAAGATGTTCGACACGAGGTTCGTGTCCGAGGACACTGGCGGAAACGTCACTCCGTGTTCCGGGGCGAGGGAAAGACGCGGGTGTCGCGTGGAGGAGGCCACACACACAGCACCCAAGACCTGTGCGACGACCGAGATTGAATCTGTTGCCTTTCGCTGTTTCGGCAAGGAAAACGTTGTCCAAAACGGGATGTGTACGCGCGACGCCTCCACGGTAACTCCGACGCCGGCGTGGAAAGCGACGAAACAGCCTCCGTTGGAAACAACCCCTCACCACACCCCACACCAGTCCCTTTTCGAGAACCGCATGCACGATTTCGAAATCGGCACCGTGGTTGGGACCGGGACGTTCGGGAGGGTTCAAATCGGCTTGCACAAAAAAACCGGAACGCCCGTCGCGATCAAGACGCTTTCCAAGAGCGAAGTGTTGTTCGCGCGGCACGCGGAGCACGTGCTGGCGGAGCACGCGGTTCTGAAGACTGTTTGCGGTGCCACTGGTGGTTATCCGTTTCAATTCGGTGACGACGGGTCGGTGATCGATTCCGGACGGAATCACCCTTTCCTGATTACTTTTTTTGGCTCCGCGCAGGACGACAAGCACGTGCGCTTCGTGATGGAGTACGTGCCGGGCGGGGAGCTGTTTTCGCACCTGCGTTTGGCTGGGAATTTTTCGGACGCGGCCACGAAGTTCTACGCCTGCGAGGTTTTGCTCGCCTTGGAGTTCCTGCACGACCTGCAAATCGTGTACCGTGATTTGAAACCCGAAAACGTGCTGCTCTGCGCGCTGGGGCACGTCAAGCTCACGGATTTCGGGTTCGCCAAGGCGCTGGCGAGGCGTGACGAGGCGACTGACGAGGCGAATACTGCCAACCACGCGTCCGACGGCGACGCGTCAACCTCCGACAAACCTTCCAAGACTGGAAAAGAAAAAACTTCCCACCACCGCCTGCATCGCACGTACACCCTGTGCGGCACCCCCGAGTACCTCGCCCCCGAAACAGTGCTGGGGAGCGGGCACGGGTGCGAGGTGGACTGGTGGGCGCTCGGCGTTTTGGTGTTTGAGATGTTAGCGGGGTACCCGCCGTTCAAAGTAGGTTCGGAACCGGCGGACGCGACGCGCGCGGATGGAAACGGCGGTTCCATCCGTGAGACGTACGGCGACGACGATGAGTACACCGCGAGTGGTCCGAACGTGTCACGCGATACGCACCTTTGCTCGCCATCGGGTGACTCGGTGTGGTCTACGGACGATCCGTACTCGCCCTCAGAAAAAAACACCTCAGACGCTTTCTCCACGTACCGCTCCATTCTTCGCGACGACCCGGTTTTTCCGTCGCACTTTTCCAAAAACGCCAAAGACGTGCTCGGCGTTTTGTTACGGAAAAACCCGTCGGAGCGAGGGAAGGGGCGACGAGGAGGGTTTCGTGGTTGTGCCTTGAGTGCGGTTGATGCGGACAACGCGGTTGAAACGGACACAGGTGCTTCTTCCGATTCTTGCGATTCCGTACCGCGCGACGACGTTTTAATAACCAGCCGCGCGTGGTTCGCAAACGTGGATTGGGAACGCGTGGCCACAAAACAAACCAAACCCCCGCTGGTGCCGTGCCTGCAATCCAACACGTGCACGAGCCAGTACGACACGCAGGGGCTGGAGGAAACCCCCCTTTCGTACCCGTTCAAGTTGACCAAAGAGGAACAAGCGGTGTTCGATGGAATTTGAGGGTTGACCGGGTACGAAAAGGGTGGGTAGCGCACGCGCGCCGAGTTTGGGACGACCTGAGTTTAGGCGGCTACATGTGCCGTGTATTTGTGTTTACGACTCCTTTTTACGTCGCGTCCATATCATCACGTCTTCTTCGCTCTCCAGTCCATCACCAACCCGTCGTCGTCTTCGCTGTCTGAATCGGTGGATACCGATGCGTTGTTTCCTGCGTTCTTGTCAACCGGCCGGGTGGGTTTCTTGTGTCCGGTTCCCGGGTATTTCTCGGTCGCGATTCGCGTAGCCCCTGTGCGTCTCGCCGCCGCCGCCTTTTCCTTCAGACGGGAAACACCAACCACCCGCTCCTTCTGTTGAAACGCTTCCAGTTCTTTTTTCGCAACCGACTCGTTTTCTATTTCCAGCTGTTCCTGTCTCTTCGCCTCCTCGATGTCAGCCTCTATACTCTGCTCAAAAGAAGCCAAGGTTTCCTCCGGGGTAAGTCGCACTACCTTTTCCCCGCGCGCCGCCGCCGCGAGCGTTGCGGAGTCGAAAAACGAATCAGGCACGGAAAGGCTTTGGGTTTTTCTTTTACTCCGCGCATTGTCGTCGGCGGCGGCGTTTGAACCGCCGTGACTCATCACGAGGCTCGTCGTCCCCGGGACAGTATCAAACGTTGGTGACGTGCCCATTGGCGGCTGGTCAATAAATTCGCCCGGCGTCTCATCCTCGGAATCCGGACCCATCACCATGGCGAGGACGTTTTTCTCCCCCGCGTCGCGCGACGACGCCACCGCCACCGGCTTTTTGGAGCCGTCGAAAACTCCAGAAGGGACACCGGGGTGTGCGCCCGCAGCGTGGTTTGCGTTGGGCGCGGCCGCGGCCACGGAGACGGCCGAGGCACCGCCGCCGGCTCGGGAAGGCGGGTCGGCATCGAAGAACCCGGGGGGCGGGCCTGCGCCTCCCCTTGACGCCAGCGGGGGGGCGGACCCAAATGCACCACCGGAAAAAGCGGGCGCGTCGCGACGCGCGGCTTTGGCCGGACGCGCGGACGACCCGCCAGGCAAACCCCTCTGTTCCGCGCGCTGGCGGAACATCGACTTGAGCTGGCGCGCCTTGTTATCCATCGCGAATCACTCTCGTCGACGCCTCGCACGCGCGGCGCCCGTGCGACTGACGCCAGGAACGGAAGACGCCGAGAGATTGGATGGCGTTTCCGGTCCAAACCGAGACGCGGTCTTGGACGGGGTTGATAGGTACATTTCACAGTTAAAGTGCAAATTTAAAAGGGGTGTATATCAAAGGCGGTAGACTTTCAAGTCAGAAAGTTCTCTTTGAACGTTTGAAAACCGTCTGTCTAAAACTCGTCCCCCTTTATTTCGGAGTTTTTGCGCGCGTCGCGCGTCGCCGGCAACGCACTCGGCACTTCGACCCGAGCGTTCACTCGAGCCGCCGCACGCCTCGCGCTTCGCTCGTTCTTCGTCGCACGCACACAAGCGCGTAGGCCGTGAATCACTCGCGCACCGCCGGACCGCACGGACGCTTCCCGGAGTCGGCAGTTGTCACGATGGGGCACTCCATCAACGAGGCGTATGAAAAGCTGGAGAAGATTGGGCAAGGCACCTACGGCAAGGTGTACAAGGCTCGGGAGAGGAACACGGGTCGGCTCGTGGCGCTGAAGAAGACGCGTCTCGAGGTACGTTTTGTGTCGACGCTGCCGTGAACATCAAACCTCACGTGTCGCACGCCGCGAACAACGGAACCGCCGAACTCGCTTTTTGCTAATCTTCGGCTACGACGCGAGGGGAACGCTCGATTGTGCCTTTTTCTGACCACGACCCCTTCCCGCCCCCCACACACACAGATGGAGGAAGAGGGTGTGCCCTCCACCGCGCTGCGTGAGGTCTCTCTGCTTCAGATGCTCAGCGAAAGCGCGTTCATCGTTCGGTGCGTGCCCCACCCGATCCCCCGTGACACGGACACTACCCCCCATCGCGACCCACAGACGCAAGTGCCCAACGGGTTTTTCAAACAGACAGAAGTTTTTACGCAGCGTTTGCGCGCCAATCCGGGCGGGGTTCCCGCTGCGCTGCCACGGCCGTACGGCTGGAAACGAGTCAGTCTGCTTTGCGCGGTGATTCACAAAGACTAACCACCACCCCTCGCTGATTCCACCCGAACACCCAAAAAAACCACCAACGCAACACAGACTGTTAAAAGTCGAGCACGTCGAGGAGGACGGCAAAGCGATGTTGTACTTGGTGTTCGAGTACCTGGATCAGGATTTGAAACAATACATGGACGTGACCGGCCGCGGCCCCGCGAACCCGCTTCCCAAAACCGTGGTGCAGGACTTCATGTACCAGCTGTGCTTGGGGTGCGCGCATTTGCACCGCCACGGCGTGATGCACAGGGACTTGAAGCCGCAGAACCTGCTCGTTGACAAAGCCACGAACGTGATCAAGGTCGCGGATTTGGGTCTAGGCAGAGCGTTCTCGGTGCCGGTCAAGTCGTACACGCACGAGATCGTCACGCTTTGGTACCGCGCCCCTGAAGTGCTTCTTGGCGGGTCGCACTACAGCACTCCTGTTGATATGTGGTCCGTGGGAACCATTTTCGCAGAGCTGGCGCGGAAACAACCCCTGTTTCCGGGCGACAGCGAGCTGCAGCAGCTGCTGCACATCTTCAAGCTGTTGGGTACGCCGTCGGAGGCGAACTGGCCGGGGGTCACGCGCCTGCGGGACTGGCACGAATTTCCCCAGTGGAAGTGCCAGGACCTGCACAAGGTGATTCCGCAGCTTGATAACGACGGGATCGATTTGCTTGAAAAGATGCTTGTGTACGACCCGGCGAAGCGCATTCACGCCACCGATGCGTTGGAGCACCCGTACTTTGACTCTCTGGACAAAACGCGGTACGCCAAAATCGAAGCCAAGTTTGAAAAGGAAAACAAAAACACGCGGCCGACGTGAGCGAGCGTGCGTTGCAGGGAACGGCCAGCACTGGGGGAGAGGGAGAAGGGGATTGGTGGGGACAGGGACAACGCAGCCCGGGGTCGTCGGGGACCCTGGAGCGCGGGATAGCCGGGGCGGGTGAAGGATGGCGCGAGGCGAGACTTGATCGTAAAAGTAGGCGCGCGACTTCCTTGTAAATAACACGACTCTTGTGAGTTATTCGTCGTCGTCATCCACGGTCCATGTGTCCATCCTCCATCGCTCTACCAACTGGAAATTTTGCAGTCCGGCTCGACTCTGAAATCGCCAGAATCTCGGTGGTATCCCGATGCCAAGTGTCATCCAACCAGCGCAACCGTCACTCGACCTCGCGCGTCGCCCGCCACAGCGATGATGGCTTCGATGACCCACGCCGCGCTCGGGGTGCCTACTTCGCGGTTCGCGCACGCGAGCCCTTCCCACAGGTCTAGCGGCCCGAGCGCTCGGGGTGTGCTCGTCACCGCGCGCGCGGTGGAGGAGCCCAAAAAGCGTCCGTACCGCGGTGCGTTGTTCCCCGGGGTGGAGCTCCCTTTGGTCGGGGAAGAGACGTGGAGGGCGGTGAGCAGGATTTTCCCGTGGGGCAACGGCGCCATGGTCACGGAGAAGGTGTTGGGCGACCTTTTGAAGGAGTCAGTGAGGGCCGCGCCGCTGTTCATCCCGCTGTTCGATTACTACAAAGAATACGGCGGGGTGTACAACCTCGGTGCGGGGCCGAAGTGGTTCGTGGTGGTCAGCGACCCAACCGCGGTGCGGACGATGTTCAGTACCAAAGCGGATTCGTTCAGCAAAGGCATTTTGACTGACATAATGCAACCGATCATGGGAAACGGGCTGATTCCCGCGAGCAAAGAGCAGTGGGCGAAACGAAGGCCCACGGTGGGCGCCGGGTTCCACGGCGCGTGGCTGCGAAACATGACCAAGCTTTTCGGCGCGAGCGCGACGCGGTTGGCGGATAAGCTTGAGGCTGAATACGCCGCGCCTGTCGGTTCCGACATGAAACAAGGGAAAACAGTCAACGCCGAGGACCAGCTGTACGCCATGGCCCTGGACATTATAGGCAAAGCCGTGTTCAACTACGAGTTCGGCGCGCTGACGGAAGAGACGCCGCTTATTAAAGCCGTGTACCGCGTGTTACGCGAAAGCGAACACCGCAGCACGTTTCCGCTGCAGTACTGGAACATTCCCGGGGCGATGCAGGTTGTGCCTCGGCAGAAGCAGTTCCAGCAAGACATAGACGCGATCAACGCCGAGCTCACGGTGTTAATTGCGGAGGCGCTGCAGGATAAAAACCCCACCGATATCGCTGACTTTGAGTCCCGGAACTACGACCTGGTGAACGACGCTTCTCTTTTGCGGTTTTTAGTCGACGTCAGGGGCGACGACGTGACCGGGGAACAGCTACGCGACGACCTGATGACCATGCTCATCGCGGGGCACGAAACAACCGCCGCGGTGCTGACGTGGACCATGTTCCTGCTCGCGAAACACCCGGAGGAAATGCGCGCCGCCGCGGCCGAAGTAGACGCGGTGGTCGCGGATCCGGGCGGCGCACCCACCGTGGAGGAGATTCGGGGGTTGAAAAAAACGCGCGCGGTGTTGGCTGAGAGCATGCGTTTGTACCCCGCGCCCCCGATTTTGATACGCCGCGCGTTGGAGGACGTTACGCTTCCGGAAGGGGGCATGGGCAAGGAAATCACGTTGAAAGCGGGCACGGATTGTTTCATCGCGGTATGGAACCTTCACCGCAGCCCCGAGTACTGGGAGAACCCCGACGCGTTCGACCCGTCGCGGTGGCAACGCCGGTTCGAAAACCCAAACATCAAAGGGTGGAACGGGTACGACCCTAACTTGTACACCGGGCTGTACCCGAACGAACAATCCACGGATTTCGCGTACGTGCCGTTCGGGGGGGGGCAGCGCCGATGCGCCGGGGACATGTTCGCCATGATGGAAGCCACCGCGTCGTTGGCGGTGTTGCTGAAGCGGTTCACGTGGGAACTTGACCCTGACGCGCCAGAGGTGGAGATGATCACGGGCGCGACGATACACACGAAAAACGGCATGCCCCTGAAGCTCCGGAAACGGTGAAGCGGGGGGGGGGGGCGTGGATGCTGAGAGGTGGATTTTAATACGAATTCGATTAATACACACTCGACGTGCACCGCGAGACGACGAGAATCACGGGCACGTTCGTGTTGATACAAAGGTGTACCCGAGTCGCGCCGCACTAGTTAGCTCGATGTTCGATTAAAAATTCGCGTTGATACAAAATTCGGAGTACAAATACAAAGTCGGCGTGTTCCGTCTACGCCGTCGCCGCCGCTCGCGTCGGCGCGTCGCTCATTTTCCGCCCCGCGCGCCGCGCCACGCCAAACTCGGCTTCTAGTCTTAGCACTTTCTGTAACAAGTCGGGGGGGGTTTCCGCTTTCCTTCGGCTTTGGCTGGGTAGGGAGGCGAGCTGAAGAAGGTTCCTCCACTTGTCCTTCAAGTCCATCGCGGTTCTTTTTTCCAAACGCACCAGATCCAGTTTCTTGATCACGGTCCATCGACACCCGCCGCACCGAGACACGCCGTCCACCAGGGCTTACGATAAATAAAAGAAAGGGTCAGTATTGTATGGCACACAGTCGGAGGGATTTGGGAAACGCAATACGTACCTTCGGATTCGCCGAGCGTCCAGGGCGAGTGGTGCTTGCTTCGTCTTTGGCCTTTGGTCAGTGTGGGTTGTGATACAGGGTTGGCGCTGTCGCAATCGGCATCGGAGGCGGCCGCGGCGCCCGCGCCCGCGTTCCCGCACCCGCCCGGCTGCGGGTGCTTCGCCGCGGCAATTTCCCTCACGCGCTGCAGCGTCCCAAACGGCACCTCCGCGGCTTCCCGGCGTTTGTACAGCACGGGAAGCATCGCGATTCGCAAGATGTTCCTCCACTTGTCCTTCAGATCCACGGCGCTTCGCAGCTCTAGTGCTTTGTTGACACCAAGTTTCGTCAGGCTCTTGATGTCCGCCCACTGCCCGCGGCCGTAGTGCGAAACGCCCTCGACCAGCGCTTCCACTTCAAGTGGCGTCCACGGCCGGTGCACCTTCTGCGTCCCGCCGCCCCGCGACGGCAGCAACCGCCGCTTCGCCGCCGCGCAAGAAGCGGCGTTGTACATCACGGTGTTTGGCACGATGTCAGGGCCGTGGTAGGGTTCGTTGGTATCCGTGTCGTGGTGCGCCGCGCGTTGCGGCGCGGGGACAAATTTGGACGCCGCTGTTTTTGTTTTCGTCTTCTTCAACCGCGGCGCGCTCGCCGTGTCAACCGCCGCGTCGGTGTCCGGTCCGGGCTGCACACCCGAAACGCAGGTACCAAAAGGACGTTTGCGAGGGTTACCGGTGGTACCCGTACTCGTACCGGTACCCAAACACGAAGTCGGCGCCGCGGTCACGGCTTGCGAAACGTCACCCTCGGCGCCACCCTTCGCGCCCGCCGTCATGAGCAGCGCCAGCAGCGTACACGCCGCCGCGGCGCCGGCACCCGGCGAACCCGGCGTCGTTCCGGCCGCGGTGGTGTTCGTGACGGCGAAGGGCAGCGGGGGGGTGGTGGTGTCAGTCCTGCTTGCTACGGGAACGCCCGCGACGCCAACCACATGTCGCAAAGGCGTCGGCGCGACTACGCCGGCGGGGACGCGGTTTGTCGAATCCAGCGGTTGCGTCGTGCCTGTCTCCGTCGCCGTCGCCCTCGTACCCGACCCCTCCCAAACGTCGGTACCATCCGAATTGGTTCGCGCCTCCGCGAAAGCCTTGGTGAACGAGTTGTTCCTTGCTCTTGGTCGGAACGACCGCCGGGCGGTCGCGCCGTGCCCCATCCAAGGCGGCGCCAACGAATCGGACCGCGCCGCGGAGGTTTCGCCCGCGCCGAGACGCCGCGGCGACGAAGCGTGGTCCGGATTCACGCCGGCGGAGGTCTCGCCGTCGCTCGCGTGGCCGCACGAAAAAACACCAGCACCTCTCCGTGACTCTCGGTTCGGCCCGGCGCTGTTCTCGGGGGTCGGCCTTCCTTGAGGGTGGGGCTGTTTTTGGTTGGGGGGGGAACAAGGAGTGGGTTTGGTCAGGAAAGGAAAAGCGCCGAGACTAAATTACTCGACTCGGTGTGAGAAACAGTTTTTTCCAGAAATTGGCGCGGAACCCTGGTTTTGCCACCCTGGCCGTCCGATCTGGCGCCCCTTCTCTGCCAAGGGTCTTGGTGGTCGGTCCGACAAATCGAAGGAGGGGGCGTGCGTGGACACGGCCTGATTGGACACCGCGTTTCGTGGCGCATTCGATGGGACGTACCGTGTGTGAACTCGGAACCGAGCCTTCGCGTTTCGCGGGTTCGCCGTTGGGTGTGTCTGTGGAAGGTGGAGGAGGGATGGGAGGTGAGCGAGTGGACCCTGAGCGAGGTCTACCAATCTCGAAGGTCAATCCGCTGGGGAATTGGTCCAACGCGCGCGACTTCGTGCACCCACCACGCGCGTCTCTTCTCACCCACGTCTTCGTTACGTACGCGATGAATACGCGGGTGGGTTTGGGTTTCGAAAGGTACGGTCGTGACGCGAATTGGGGGTTGAGGCACGACACACGCGGTTCGGTCGTCGTGGCCAACCGACCTCCCTCGCGTCCTTTCATTCGTCTCGTCTCGCGTGGAAAACCAACAAAGCCGGTGCCACCGCGGGTCGTAACTCGCGTACCTTCCAGCGTTTCGACGACGCAATCGTCCATCTTGACCGCCACATAAGCTTCGTGTTCCACCAACGCGGTGTTCGTGTGCATCACGACGGTCATCGTGTTCAGCAAAGTCAGGGCCTACGCACGACCTCTGGGAAGGGCAAGGTGCTTTAAAGCAACAAGCAACAACGGATGTTGGCGTTTCCCGAGAAACAACACGCGCTGGGGAAGCGCGGAGGGCGCGGAGTACACGAGTTACTCACGCAAACGCGAGCCACGCTCCCAAAACGCGGATTGAAGGCAACGTCGTGCGCGACACTTCGTGGGTAACCAGGTCGTTCCGCGCGTACCTGCCGTGTGTCCGTGTCACCACGACTGATTGAAATGAAACAAAGGAGTCGAGGGAAAGGAATCCCGAATTTTGGGAAAGGGTAACGAATCGTCCTGTCTATGACCCCAGAAAAGACGTCTTTTCTGTTTTATTTGAGTGCCTTCGCCAGTCAGCTTTACCTTTTGGTTTCCCGCGCGAAGCAACGTTTTGATTCGCTGAACTGGCAGTTCGAGAGGCATGCAGGATCCTGTCTTTGGGTCTCGGTGTGTCTGTGTCATGTTTTTCCATCGGGAAGCGTCGATAAAAGAGGGTCAAAGTAGAACACGGTCCTTTCCCCCACGGGGTGATGGGTAGCTTTGACCGGTAACGTCGATCAAGCGTTTTTACGACAATTTTGGTGCTCGATGGGTCCGAGAAAGTGTCGTGCTACGCGTGTAGTCAGTCGCGAATGACTCGCACGCGGCGCGGCGTCGCGTGCGGCGCCATGTTGCGCGACGCGGAGGGTTTGGCGGACGCCTCGCGGGCGTACGAGACGTACAGTCAGGCGGACGCGGTGGGTAAAAAAGTGCGGCAAGGGGTATTGGACGCCACCTCTGCGGCGAGGCGCACCAGCGATGCGCTCGTGGCGTGCGTCGCCGATGGTACGTCTGCTGATGCGCAGGTGGGGTCAACGAGTGCGGACTCCGAGCGACCAATTCCCGACCCTCCCGTGCGACGCGCACGCAGAACCAAGAAATCAAACAACTCCACGCGCGCGTGGTCGGTGAAGTGCTTCCACATGGCATGCCAGGCGAGTACACCGAGTACCGACGCCACCGAGGGCGACGACGACGAGGCCGCTGGCGTGTTGGTGAAACCCGCGGGGCGACGGTGCGTTTTCCTGTACGTGCGTTGTGTTGACGGGACGCAAACGTTGGTGGCGAGCGCGGTGTTACCAACGGGGGTGGATGCGCCGACGAGCGGAGAAACCATGGCGGTGGGTCCGAAAGCGGTGCGCGTGGTTGGGGAGATTGAAAACTTCGTCACCGAGGGGGGGGGCGGGGATTTGGAGGAGGAGGACGGCGGCGGCGGCGAGTCGGAGGAGGACGAGACGAGCGAGAGCGAGACGCCGACACATACCACGACGCCAGAAACCAGCACGTGGTGGACATGGGGAGCGCGAGCTGCTGTGCGTGCGTGCGACGCGAAAACAGATCCAACCACGGAACCGACGAAAACGGCAACGGCAACGGCGACGAAGCGCGCGACGACGACGCCGACGCCATCGGGATGGTTCGCGGGGTGGTTCGGCGCCGAGACGTCTGCGACGAAAACCGACGCCGACGAATCGTGGGCAAGCAACCAGAACCGGCCGGCCGGTGCTGTGACGACTGGTGCGTCGCCACACCTCGGGGAGACACACCTCGGGGAGGACAACGCCGAATTCGAACCTGGAACCGCGGATCCGAACCCGGTGCGACAAAAATCGGCGAGGGACGCGTCGCAACGAAAACCCGCGCCCGTTGTGTTCGCCATCCCCACCCCGCCGCCGCCCCCGTCGCTTCGGTCGTCCCCCTCGCTCTGGGCGCCGCGCGGGCGGTACGGCGACGGCACGTCTGAAATTCATAAAAGAAATCCGCCCGTTGCGGGCTCGACCACAGTTCTAGAGGACCCGGAAGGAAGCCCGTACGCCGTACCAGACCCGAGTCCCGACGCAACGGAATCAACGCGCGAAACGAACCAGGCGGGGTTTTCGTACGCGAGCGCCGCGGAGGCGAGTATTATTGGGTCGGCGAGAGCGACGGAAGCGCCCACGGATACGGAGGAGGATGTGCCGGCAGACGTCTCTGTGCCTGCTGAAACGGCCAAGGCGACCCCCGGTACCGACATCAAAGAAAAAGAAAAACAAGAGGACACAACCACTTGTTCCGCCGGCGAGGTCGGTCGTTTGGAAAAACCGCGGCGGCCGCGTTTGCGACCCGTGCGCCTGACGTCGGCGGAGATTTGCGAGATGGAAAACATACGGTATCGAATTTCCGAGCTGCAGGGTTTGTTACAATTGATGAGTGGAACCGAGGGGTAATGCCGCCCCCGCCCCTGGGCATTTCAGAGGGAAACCTGCGTCCGCGAAAAGCACGCGAATGGATCCGCGTGAAAAGGTGAAAATAATACCTTCAAAGAAGGTATGAGACAAGAAACTCTCCTCATGTCACTGGAGATGCGGCGTCGCGTTGGTTTTTCAAGGAAAGGTGTTGCGTTATTATTCATAATTGCGGGATACTTTTTATCGTTTCCCTCTTCCTCCTCCGCCCCGTCCACCTCCGCCTCGTCCGCCTCCGCCTCGCCCGCCGCGCCCGCCGGTTTTCGGCAAAACACCCCCCATCCCTCGTCTTCCCGGTTTCGATTTCTCGTGTTTCTCGCCCCGCCCGCTTTCGCGGTAGATTTGTTCCGCCGGTCCATCCGGCCCGTCGCCTCCCCTGTCCCGCTTCCGCGCCGTGACCTTTTTGTCCCGCTCGCCTTGTTCGAACCGCAACTCCTTGTTCCCCGAAACCCGTACTTTCTTCCCACCGCCGTTCGTTTCGCGCTCCAGCGCGGCTCGTTCCGCCAGGGTAAGGTTCGAACTCGTTTCGCGGCGGCCTTCCCGGAACGCGTCGGCGTGCTTCTCGTCCTTCGCCGCGTACATCTTCACCTTGGCGACCGCCGAGGCGCGTCGCTTCGCCGCCTTCAAGGCGTCGGCGTCCTCCTCGCGTTCACTGTCCTCGTCATCGCCATCGCCAATCACTCCCTCCTCCGCCTCCGCCTCCTCCTCCGATTCCAAATCGAAGTGTTCCTCCAGCAGCGCCTCCCTTTCGCGTTTACTGAGCTTCGGTGCGTTCGGGTGTAGCGCGCGGTACGTTTCGCTTGTTTCGTCCACTTCAAACTCCGCGTTCTTGAACATCGCCGCGAAACGGTCATCTTTCAGTAACCCGCCCGATGCTAAATCCTCACCAGCCGCGTCTTCACCGTCGGACTCTTCGTCTCGGCGAGTCGCCGCACCGGCGCCGCCGTCCTTTCGTCCCTTCTTCTTCTGTTTCCCATCCTCGTCTTCCAAACCCTTCTCCAGCCGCGCCGCTAAACTCGCGTTGACCTTTGGGAGTTTCTTTTTAACCGTGATCCGCGAAGCGCGCTCCGCAACGAGTTTCTCGTCCAGACGCTGTTGTTTGTACTCGTCGTACGAGAACGGCTGCGATATCGCCTTCGCTTTGCCGTACAAACGGTTGTCCACGAAGAAACCGTGCATGTACGCCCTCAACATCTTCGTGCCGATTAGGTTGCTCATCCCCAACTTCTCTAACTCCTCGCGCGTGATGAACCGGTAATCGTCGTACACGCTGTTCGTCACCGTTTCTTCCATCTCCTCGGTGAGGTTCTCCAGGAACGAGCACCACTTCGGCGCCGCCCCAAGGCTCGGGGCGAAGTAACACCCGGGGGTTTTATTTTCAAGCGCCAAAAGAACCAAACCGGTTTGGTCCCAAACAAGCGCGTCGTTGATTTCCTGGCCGGGTTCGATGGCGCAGTAGTTGGTTCCTGAGTGTAAAAAAGAAAGTGTCAGCCTTGTGAATGGGCAATCGCAGAGGTGGAGCGTGGTGGTTGGGAAATACGTACCGGTGTCGGGGTCCCAGAACTTCACCACGTGCTTGTCCGTGGACATGACTCTTTTCGTGCCGTCCACGGAGGTGTGGTACTTGACGTCGATAATAGGCGAGCCGTACATGTGGTCTTTTTCCACGAGCGGCTTGTCGCTTCGCAGGTCGAATATCCGCACGATCCCGTCGTGGTCGCCCGTCGCGAGCCGCATGCCAGTCGGGTCGAAAGTCAGTGAGGTGACGCCTTGCCCAAGGCCGTCGGGGCCGGCTTTGGTGACGTTCAGCACCCCGACGTTTGCCTTTGTTCGCGAGTCGAAACACTCCACCGTGCCGTCCTCCGTGCCTGAGATAAAATGAAAGTGTCAGTCTTGTATGGGCAATCAGTCGGCGGAATGTGGTGATTGGGAAATACTTACCCACGGCGCACAACCCGTGCTCCGCGCTCACCGCGATTTTGTTCCCGCCCTCCGACGTGGCGAGCTTCATCGGCGCCAGAAACCGGCCTTGCTCTAAATTCAGCCGGTACACATCACAAGAGCCCCCCACGACCATCAAGTCGCCCGTGTGCCGAACGTACGTCATGTCCCGTCCCTGCCGTGGCGTCCGCGTGGTGTAGTACTTCCCGAACTTAGCGTGGAAGTTTATCGTGCGATCCGCGCACATGAACGCCAGCTTGGAGTAATCCTCCCCGAGCACGCAAAAGTCCACCACCTCGGAATCCAGATGCCTTTCGAACTTCATGCTGAGTTGGGACAGGTCATAAACCTTCACTTGCGGGGGGTGGATCCCGGATACCAACAGGAAGTTCCCATCAGGGGAGAGCTTGGCGCGGGACGACGCACACGAAAACTCCAAATCTTGCACCAGCTCCACGCGCCGGCCGAACTCGGAATCCTTACGAAGCTTCCGTTTGTGTTTCTCCGAGAGCCACTTAGGAGCATCCTTGCCACTAGTCACCTGGTACACCTTCACGCCGTTAGGCGCGGAGACCCGTAGCCCGGAGTACTCCCCGGCGGACATGGCAGCCGCGGTGGGGGTGCGGCGCCGAAGAAAATCAACAAGTGTCGGCGGCGGCGAAACGCCCTTCAGTTTTCCTTTCGTCGCGGGATTGTCCAACTTTGGAGTCTAGACCCTCACTTGTGCATTTGCGAATTTTGATCGGGATTTTATGTATGAAATGGCAAAATACATTTTTGATCGCAGTTTTTGACCGTCACTGTTTTCCGATTTTAGCGATCAACCTATTTGGGTCGACTCCGTAGAACCGACCGCATTGGCGAGGCCGCGGATTTGATTTGTCCATCCGCGTCATCGTCCGATACTCCTTCACTGGTGTACGCGCGCCCGTTCCGGCCCCGTTTCGCGGACCGTCGACGTCCACACGCACCACACGTGTTCGACGCGTGTTCTTTGTGCTTCCGTGAAACCCCCACCCTATCAGACGCACACGCACTTCGCGCGTGTTGCCAAAACCACCTGCCACCACCAACACCATGGCGTGTCCCCTTCACGCCACCCCCGTGTCCCTTTCCTGCCGCGTCGCGGTGCGCGGTGCGCTTAATGTTCCCACGCGCGCCGCCGTGCGCTTCGCCCCAGGGCGGCGGAACATGCGCCGCCCTTCGCCCTTCGTCCCGGTCGCGGCTGGCCAAGCCAGCATGCGCCCGTACACCCTGCGCAAAGGGGACACCCTGGAGACGATCGCGCAGAAACGGTCTATGAGCGTTGCGGAGATCATGCGGTGCAACGCGAAGAAGGACGGGGACGCGATCGGGGTGGGTGACACCATCCTGCTCCCCGCGGGAAAGTTAAGCGTCCGTGATACGGAGATCATCGGCGGCATCGCGAAAATCAACCAACCGCGGGTGTACCCCACGCGGCGAGGCGAATCCATAATGGACATCATCGAACCGCGCGGCATCGCGTTTGAAGACGTGAAGCGCCTGAATCCTGGGGTGAACTTGGGGACGTTCGTGAACGGCGAAACCCTTTTGCTGCCCCCGGGGAAGTACACCGCCCGGGAAAAAGAGATGCTACAGGGGTGCGGGATTCTGCCCGCGGAAACCGTCAACCCGCTCGCCGTGCTGGTCTCGCCAAACTCGCTCGCCGTGCTCGGCGCCGTCGCCGCGAGCGGGATATACGCCATGTACTTCGCCGCGTGCCGACGGTACCAGAACTACGGAATCAGGCTCTGGGGGAACGACGAGGGGGACCGGTGGTGATGGGAATGTGAGAGGTGTGTGTAAAAGAAAGGAGAATGGTGCGCGCGACGGCGCGCGCGCGTACCTCTGACTCGATGTAATCTAATAACGTTTCGAGAAAAAGAAAAAATCCCTCTTCGCAATTCCTGTTCCCCCTCCATTTCGGCGCGGCGCCTGTGTCCGCGCGGGTGCGCGTCGGGCCGATGTCGTCGGACGAGGACGATGAGTTCGCGCCCATGCGGGCCGATGACGAGAGCGGCGACGAAGGGGACGTCGGCGCGCCCGGGGGCTTCGGCGGTGGAATGAAACGTCGGCGGGGCGCGACGAGCCGGGACGAGCAGATCTACGGCGTGTTCGCGGACTCGGACTCGGACGACGGGGGAGGGCGCGGGGGTCGAGGCGGCGGTCGAGGCGGCGGTCGCGGCGGCGGTCGCAGCGGCGGTCGCGGCGGTCGCGGTGGCGACCCAGGCGACTATCTCAAGCCGGTTAACTTCCGTTCAGGCGGGCAAGTCACGGGGAACGACGATGCGGTCGCGGACGACGACGTGAACACACGCGGCGGGCTCGGTCTCGGCGCGACCGCTGGTTTGGGTCTCGGCGCCACTGCTGGTCTCGGCGCGAGCGCTGGTTTGGGCCTCGGCGCCGCCGCGGGTGCGGGAAGCGGCGGCGGCTTGGGTTTTGTCGGGGGAGGCTTCGCCCCCGCCACCGTTTCGCCTCTGTCCGCGGACTCGGAAAGCGAAGACGAGGAGTTGCTGCCTTCGACGTTCGGACAGCGCGTGATGCACAACGCGGCGCAACGCAGGGAAGAGGCTGATACCGCGAAGGCGGCGGCGGCGGCGGTGGAACGCGCGCGTGTCGCGGAGAGGGAGGTGGAAAACAAAAAGACGAGGTCGCGACGGGGAGGACTCGGTTCAAACGACGCCGGCGACAACGGCAAACCCGTCGCGCCCATCGGCGAGTTTGAAAAACACACCAAAGGCATCGGCATGAAGCTCCTTGAGAAGATGGGGTACAAGAAAGGCGGCGGCTTGGGTAAGGACGGAACGGGGATGTCCGCGCCCATGGTAACCAAAATGCGGCCGGTCAAGATGGGCATGGGTTATGGCGATTTCAAGGAAGCGGGGCAGTTGAACAACAAGAAACACACGGTAAACGACGACGCCGACGAGACGAACGACGAGACGAACAAGAAATCGACACTCGTGGACGATCGTTTGGACGCCGAAGCCGCTCTCTTGAAGAAGGAAAAAGAAAAGAACAACGCCGCGATGTGGAAAAAACGGGACGAGCTGAAACGACAGCGAAGGTCGTACCAAACCGCGGAGGAAGTGTTGGTGGAGCGCGAAGCGGGCGATTTGCGCGACGCAAACGCGGCGCCGCCGATGACGATCGTGGACATGCGCGGCGGTACCGCAAGGGTGGTGACGGATTTATCGAAATTGAACGGAAACGGGGCTTGCGCCACTGGTGGTGCAAACGGCGCCGACACTGGAAACGTTGATCTGCCTTTCCCCGAGCTGCAGCACAACTTGCGGTTGGTCGTTGACTTAGCGGCGGCGGAGATCCAAACCGTGGACGCGAAGGCGCGACACGAGGTGGATACTGTTGCGTTGTTAACTCGCGAGCGGTCGCGTCTTTCCCGCGACTACGAGGAAGCGCGGGAGGTCTCAACCAGCGCCCAGAGCTTGTTGGCATGTGTGGAGGCGATTGATTCCGGTTTCAAAACCGGAAAAAGTGGGTTTGGGGAGTTAGCGCTTGCACACGCGCGCGCGCTCGAGACCCACCGCGAGGCGTACGTTTCGTACGACTTGCCTGAGCTAGCGTTGTGTCACGCCCAACCAGGTTTGTTCCAACTGCTCGGTAATCGGTGGGACCCGCTGGCGGATACGAAACCGGAAGTCGCGAAGCAGGTACGTTTATGGCGACGCGCGCTCGGCGCGGGACGGGAAAAGACGAACATCTTTTCCAAACACGACAATGAAAACACCCTGATGACGCGGCTGGTCGCCGATTGCGTGGCGCAACCCATACGTGTTTCCTTCGTGCAACGCTGGAACCCGCACTTGCCGGAGCTCGCCCTCGCTGTGCTTGAGACGTGGCACGACGTGCTTCCCGAACCGGTGATGGATGAGATTCACGCAACGGCGGTACTTCCCAAACTGCGCGCCGCAATTGACGACTGGGTTCCGCGGGTTTCGGCCGGCGACGGCGATGGAAGCGGGAAAAACGACGCCCCCCCCCCGCATCTCTGGCTGCACCCTTGGTTGCCAAGACTTGGCGACGCAATACACCCCCTGCACGCGCCTATTCGGCACAAGCTCGTATCCGCGTTGCTTGACTGGCACGTCTCCAATGACCGCGGTTTCGCGTTGTTAAAGCCGTGGCGCGGCGTGTTCGCCGCGAAGGACTGGGACGCGCTGCTCACAAGAGCCGTGATTCCGAAGCTGGAACACGCGCTTCGCGGTGAGTTGCAAATCGACAGGTGCGCTGATGTTGGCGTGATTACGACTGGCCAAAACTCAGCACCGCTGCGGCAGGTGCTTTCCTGGGAGCCTTTGTTACCCGCGCGACGAATGGTGGGCGTTTTGGAGCGCGGCTTCTTCCCGCACTGGCACCAAGCCCTGCACGCGTGGCTCACCGATTCAAACGAAGCCGCGTGCGACTTGGAACAAGTCACCAGGTGGTACCTCGGGTGGAAGCGACTCTTTTCCGAGGATCTGCTGGCGCACGAAAAAATACGAGCGCAAATCAACGTCGCGCTCGATATGATGAACCAGGCGAGCTCCGGGGGGGGGGGGGTGTCGGCGCCGGCGGCGGCGTGGAGCGCGGCGCGGGACGCGAAGCGCGCGGGGCGGGGGGCGGCGGAGGCGAATGACACGAAGTCTGGGGCGGGGGCGGGGGCTCCCGATGTCTCTAGGCGTACCGGTGGACACGACAACGTGGAGGACATGGATGACGACTCGCTGGCGCAGAACATGTCCTTGAAAGAAGTCGTCGAGGCGTTTGCGGAAAGAAACGACGTTTCGTTCGTTCCCAAACCGGCGCGACGGCAAGACGGATTAGGCGTGTGGTCGTTCGGCACGGTGTCCCTCACCATCGACAGCGCGAAGCAAGGTATCAAAGCGCAGATGGACGGACGGTGGGCACCCGTGAGCTTAGCGGAGCTGCTTGAGCTGCACAAGAAAAAAGCGAGACAAGACTCGAAGGCGTTCTAGGGTGTTAGGATGACGTGGGCGTGATGTAATGACACCTGCATTTTTTTGGAAATCTCGATGCGTACCTCGAAATCCTCTGCTCAGTCCTTTCTGTGGCAAAAATGAGAAAAAGCAACCCATGCGTCGAAAACTGCTTGTTGTAATAGAGGTATTTATACGAACCCCACCCGTTAACTGACATCTTCCGATCATACCACCTTGAATACAGCGATACCCATCAGAACATCGAACTTAAGCACGGTTGGGCAGGATTAGTACTAGGCTGAGGAATCGCCCGGGAATCCCCTGTGTTGGAAGGTTTTTGCTGTTTTTTGCTGCTGAAAGTTATTTTCGCATTGTTTGCGACGAGATTCACACTGCCGGGCGCTGGCTTCGAGCGCATTAGTCCGATGTCCGCCCCCGATGACCTGTCGAATCTAGACCCCGCGTTCGACGGCGTGCTTCGTCGCGTTCCCGGGGGGCTCAGCGCGCGATGCGAGTACTTCCAGGATCGCAACAAACGCTGGCCGTTCCACTGCGACGAGGAAGGGTACAATCTTTTGTCGCGTTTGTTACGCGCGGCGACACCCGTGGTGGGCGCGGTGCAGCTAAAAATCGACACCGCGTGTGACGTCGAGGGTGCCCCTGACGGCCGCGCCAAGGCGAACGCGGTGGTCACGGAAGGCCAGCGGATCTACGCCAGGAAACCCAACATGGGGGAACACGACGTGACTTGGTCGCAAAGTGAGTACGGCCATCTCGGGTTACAGAAGGAGTACATTCGGTACAAGAGCGTGCAGCGCTTGACCGAGGCGTGGGCGTGTTTACAACGCGCGAAACGAAACGGGGTGTTCGATGAATTGGAGTGCGGCGCTTTAGACGGCGCGTCTTCCCCTCAACTTCCTCTTCGGTGGGCGAGTTTAGGTGGCGGTCCCGGGTTCGAGCTCCTCGCCGTGCGGTGGTTTTTCGAAAAACACTTCCCGAAATACGACCTGGACCTGGTTTCGCTTGATTTGGAAAACTCGTGGCGCGGCGCGGCGGTTGGCTTGGGCATGCGGTTCAACACGTGGGACGTGTCAGACGGGGACGGGCTTGAAACCGTCGCGGGAGGCCCGGTCGACTTCGCGATCGCGAGCTACGTGTTCAAGATGTACATGGCGAATGAAAAGTGCGCGCGGTGGGTTGGCGAGAAACTCAACTCGCCACAAAACGCGCTGCGAACGGTTCTGGTGGTGTCGCGGGACGAAAACCTGGAGCACGCGCTTGGGATGTTTTTGGATGCCAAGTTGGGGAACACAGGGGTGGTGCCGTTGATGGACCCGTCGGGGGGGAGGGACGACCGGCAGCTCGCGCTTGTGAAGGGCGGGTGGGCGCGGGGGACGGAAACCGAAACCGAAACCGGAAAGCCGGAAACCGCCGCCCCGACGTTTCCAAACGTGCCGTATGAAGAGCACAAGAAACACCGGGGCAGCGCGGGGGGGTACGGCACCGGGCACGGGGGGTACGGCGGACGGGGGGGTGGTGGTGGCGGTGTGTACGGACGGGGGGGCGGTGCAGACAGACACGGAGGACACGGAGACCGCCACGGAGGAGGTGGCGGCGGAGGGCACAAGGGCGGGTGGTCCGAGCGCGCGCGCGGCGGCGACACCGGAGCCGGCGCGGAGACGGACCGGCGAAGAAACGCGGGTCGGTGGTGAGTCATGCCTGCTGGTGCAGATGGCAGGTTTCTTCATAGGTAGTTTGAAAGGCACAATTATCATACCGACCTTTCCACAGTTTTTTTTTTTAAATCAACACATCATCTATTCCAAAAACCCCCCGGCCCCCGTGATTTCCCGCAACTCGCGCATCGCGGCTTCGTCCAGGGGTTTCTGTTCGTCGCGTTCGTTCCACCGCAAACACCGCCGCAGCGACGAAATGAAATCCCCCGTCTGGTCCGCGTAGTTGATCGTGGGTACCGGAAACTGCGACATGCGGATGAAAATCGAATCCCCGGAACAAAGCTCGCAACGTTCTTTGCCGTCGAAAGATACCCAGGCGCTGCACCGCGCGTCGTCCGCCACCCGAAGTTCAACCTCCACTGAGTCGGGAAGCACCACGGGCCTGAACGAAAGCGTGTGCGGACAAATCGGGGTCATCAAAATCGCAGGCACGTTCGGGTGCACCATGCTCCCGCCCGCGCTTACCGAGTACGCCGTGGACCCGGTCGCCGTCGCGAGCATCACCCCGTCCGCCTGGATGGTGGTGATGAGCTGCCCGCGGTCGTAGGCTTCGATTTTTGATAAAAAAGGCGACGGCCCGCGGTCCACCAAAACTTCGTTGAGCACCGTGTACACGTGCGACGGCGCGCCCGCCCCTCCGTTGCGCGCGCTGTCCCTTTTCTTCACCAGAGTACACTCCAGACGCATGCGCAGGGTGATGGGTATGCCGCCCTTGACGTTGGCGACCTTTTTAGGCCCCCTCCCCACGGACTGCAACAGCGACTGCGCCATGTGCTTCGGCGGGTGGTTCGTCAAGAAACCCATGCTCCCGAAGTGAAACCCCATCAACGGCGGCACGGGGCCTTGGAACAACTTCGAGGCGTGAAGAATAACCCCGTCCCCGCCGAGACACACCACGAGATCCACGGTTCCCCAATCTTCCTTCGGGATCCGGCCATCTTTGGAATCCACGCGTAGGGTACCGATCTTGGAAAGCACGGCGTCCCGGACATCCGCGGTGGACGCGGTTTCCGCCGGGTCGAAGGCTTTTCGTTTCTGTTTCCCGTCCCTCACCGTGAACGGCGCCGCGACGACGTCGATAAGCGCGCCTTTGCGTTCGTCGTTTTCAATCTGCTCTCGTCTCATCTCGAGCACCACCGCTTCCTCCACGATCACGTCAAAGCCCATGCTCATGAACGCGTGCGCGACTTCGATCAAGTTACCCAGCAGCGCAGACCCGAGCTTCTTGACGATGAATATGCGCTTCGGGGGAACGCGCCACACCAACACGAGCTGTTGCGTGCTGGGGTGCGAAATCGTCAGCATCCGCTGATCAACCTCCTCACGCGTGCACGAGAACCCGTCCGTGCGAATCACGTACATATCAGGCGCCTGATCGATGGAGCTGTGGTCGCCCACCGCGCTGGCCTCCGTGGTTGACCCGCCGCTGCCCACGCCTTCAGGCGCGCTCTGCGTGGACGGGAAACGTTTGGCGCTCACGGAGACAGGATCGCCGTCTTCGGAAAATCCGGCGCCTTCGTAGGCGGCGGCTTTTTCCAAATTCGCAAACGCGTTATCCGCGGCGACATCTTTCCACGGTTTCGACGGATCCGGAACGGTCGGGGACTTCGCACTGGAATCCCCCTCGTGTTCGTGTTCGTGTTGCTCGTCCGAGCGCAAGGTCGCGCGCATCTCGTCTTCGTCGTCCCAGCTCCCCAGGCGTTTCCGCGCCAACCGGTCCGCGAACTCCCTGACGAACGCTTCTTGCGCCAGACTTCCGAAATCGCAGTTCAAACTTTCAAGCGCAAGCGCGTCGTCCACCCCCATGCCGTGCGATATCCTCCAGCAGCTCACCATGCTGCCGGTGCGGCCGATGCCGGCTTTGCAATGCACGAACATGGGCTTTTTGGTTTCGTCATCCGCGACTTGGATGAACTTCTCCACGTCTTCGAAGGACGGGGGTTCCATGTCTGTTACGGGGAGGTGGATCACTTCCAGTGACGAATCCCCGAGCTTACCCACCCCCGCGCCGCCGCCCACCGGCCTTGTCCACTGGTTATCCCTGTCCTCGAACCGCAGATCCACCACGGTTTTGAAGTTCCGGTTCACCATCCACGACCGGCCCTCCGCGGTCGGTTGCCCGCCTCGGTAAAACGCAATCGCGGGCCCACCCGTTTCCGCGTCGCAAGCCATCGACGACGAACCGGCAGACGGGTCCGCGAAGATATCAGGCACCGCGTCCACCTGGACGTCGAGGTGCACGGTTTGGAAGTTGGGAATGGCGCTCGGTGCGGGCGCGTCCGCGGCGCGCATGCGCGGGTGACACACATCAAGCGACGCCGACCTCAACAACTCGAGCCTGTGCCGTACGGTGATGGAGCACCCTTCCGGGGCGGACTCTAGAATCTGTCGCAGCTCCCAAAGCGCCGCGCGTAAACGACGCAGTTCCCGGCGGCGCATGGCCATGTTGAACTCGCCCGCGACTTGCGCGGCGTTCGCGCTGACCGCGACTTCCGCGCACGCGTTGTGCAAATCCCCGGAACAGTCCTCCACCCCGAACGGGGACATATCAACCACGCACTCGTCGTACATCGTGTCCTTGTACTGCATGCGGACCGCGTTCAGAAGACGCGTGGCGAGCTCGGGGAGGGAGGAGCCGGGGGTCACGTCACCGCCGTCGTAGGACAACCCGACGGGCACTCGCGGAAGGTCAGCGAGATCGAGTTCTTCCGCGTTCCAGGGGATACCCTCGTCGTCCAGCACGGCGCGAGGGACGACGCGGACGCGGAGGAAGGAACGCGCGCGCGACGCTCGCCCGGCGCCCGCTTTTCCCGCCACGGCGGCGATTTCAGCCGTCGGTCGGTGACAACGCTCGTTCGCCGAATGAGCCAACGCGAGGGCACCCCGTCTTGAAATCTGGACGGCGCGCGGTGTCGAGCCAGGTTTTACTCGCGCGCGCCCGGAGCCGGTCGCGCTCGTGGACGAGGCGACCCGGCAGCCCACCTGGGCGGTGGACGCCATGGATGCCATGTAATACCGTGGTGCGGCGTGTAATGGCGTCGGGGGAGGCGCACGGGGTTCTCTCCAATCACAACAACATCGAGATTGCCAGCTGTACACTCAAACTCTCAAAGTGTCAAAACTAGATGACGCATTTCCACCGGCGACCGGTCTGCCGGTCTTGTCGCCGAAATATTTTTTTTTCCACGTCACCTCACAAAGCTACAACTCCGGTCTTCGCACGTCGTGGCGCGGAGCGCAGACGCAAGTGCGCGCGGAGGCGAATAATGGGACAACCTAAGCGATGCTCGCACGGAAGGCAGAAACACCAGTGCGCGGACTGTAACCCGTGTCCCCACGGCATGGTGGAACACAGGTGCGCAGAGTGCACCCCTTGCCCGCACGGGAAGCTGAAAAGCAAGTGTGCGGACTGCAGCCCTTGCCCCCACGGGAAGCTGAAATACCAGTGCGCGGCGTGCACCCCCTGCCCGCACGGGAAGCAGAAAGACCAGTGCGCGGCGTGCACCCCCTACCCGCACGGGAAGGTGAAAGGCAACTGCGCGGTGTGCACCCCCTGCCCTCACGGCAAGCTGAAACACGGCTGCGTGGCGTGCACTCCCTGCCCTCACGGCAAGCTGAAACACGGCTGCGCGGCGTGCAACCCCTGTCCGCACGGAAAGCTGAAAAGCAAGTGCGCGGGGTGCAACCCCTGCCCTCACGGTAAGTTGAAAAGCAACTGCGCGGGGTGCAACCCCTGCCCTCACGGTAAGTTGAAAAGCAACTGCGCGGAGTGCACCGGCTGCCGCCACGGCAAGCGAAAGAGCAGGTGCGTAGCGTGCAAAACGGCACGCGCGGCTCCGCCGCGTGCGAAGCGAGTCAAGCGCGAGCCGGAGAGTTCGCCCGAGATCAAACAAGAGCCCGAGATCAAGCAGGAGCCCGAGATCAAACAAGAGCCGTTCACTATTCGCGGCTATTTCGGCATCGGCGACGAGGACGAGAAGTGAGTGATAATCTTTTTTGATAAATAAATTTCTCCTACCTCGGCGCGCGACACGGGTCGACGTCTCGCGGGAACGGTCTTTTCGGGGGTCTGCAGTCCAAGTGGTCGCACGTTTTGAAGAACAAATCGACTCGCTCGCGCATTTCTTCACTCAAGTTATCCACCGTGGGCAGAACACCCGGTGAGTTCGCGTTGGCCACGTCAACGATTAAAAGCTTTTTTTGAGCGTTGTTTTCAAACATCGCCGCCGTGGCGTTTGCGTCAATCCCTCCACCTTTCGTCCTCGGCAACCTCCCAACCTCCAAAACCTCGACATCATCCCGCATCCCACCCAGCCTCGGGTCCGAATCCAAGTCCACCTGCCATATCACACCCTCGTCGCACGCGAAGTTCACGCTGGCGCAACAGCTAAGGAACCCCGGGGCGATTTTTTGTGTATCACCCAAATCCAACTCCGAAGCCTCTCGTACACCTTCCGAATCGCCAACCAACGCGCCGTGCGCCAAACACCGCGTTCCCAACACCACCCGTTCCCGGTCTTTCACCCTTAAAAACGCCTTGGCATCCGAACCCACCCACGGCGCGCCACACTCGATTTCGGGAACCACCGGCCTTCGTCCAATCGCCACGGCGAGGGTCACGAGCCGCGCGACTTGTTCGCCGTATTCGCCGACGCCGGCGCCCACGTCGCCACTCGCTCGGCGGCTCGCGGCGACCATGTTCCGCACCCCCAGCCCGCCGACCCGATCTAAACGTTTCTCGATTTCCGAAAGCCCAACCACTTCGGGTGGCTTGAACGCCTCAGCGCCGTACTGCCACCACCCCAGCTGCTTGAGCGTCTGATACGATAAAAGCCGAAAGTGTCAGTCTGGTACGGGCAATCGCAGAGGCGGAACGCGGTTATTGGGAAAGTTCCCCACCTGTAGCTTCGCCAAAGCGCCGACCAAGTGCGCTACCGCGACGATGGGCGGGTCCAGGTTCCACCGCCCTAACACGCCCTGATACGTTTCGTCCCCCGCGACCCCGGACCAGCCGGCGAGGAACCAAGGAGGAGACGCGAGGAACTTTTCTTGCGTCACACAGGCGGAAGGGGTCGTTAATGTTGGCGTTGATGTCTTGTTTTCTTTTTTTGCGTCCGCGTCGTAACCAGGAACGTCCAACCCCACGCAGTGCAAAACCTTCCCCTTGGCTTTTTTGACGCCCGGGTCCAAAATCATCTTGTCACCGTTTTTAGTAACCGGCACATCGCTCGCCGCAACCTCCACCTCGAACTCGTCCCACCGTTTGTCCGAGGGTTTCGGGAAGTTCTGCACAGGCGACCCGAGCCACTCGTCCCTGTGTTTGCCGTTCGGGTCGATCAACCGCTGGCCGCTTCGCCGGCGCAGATCGCGCGAGAAAACCGCGCTTTCGAGAACGTCGTTGTAAATGTGCTGGTCCCACAGGTGTTCCTTGGCGCCTAGCGCGGGCTGGCCGTCCCATCTAAGCACGGGCCCGGGTTCGTGTTCCAGAATTTGAAGCATCCTCTGCACGGTTTCGTTCAGCACGCGGTGAGACGGGCCGTTTCGCACACAGTTCTGGCAATACACGAACCCGATGTTCACCCCGTCCACGCCGCCGGTTTCGTCCTGACCGATCAAGTGGAACTCCCGAAACGGCCCTTTCAACAACACGTACGGGTTCACCCGGAAACTCACGTCCGTGTCAACGTACATGGCATTCAAACCTAAATCGACGAACCGCTCTAACAAATGAAAACGCGCCCACCACAAACGGAACGGGTCGGCGCGTTCCTCGGCGAGTAGTCCGTACGTTTTCAGCCGCGGGTGGCCTTTTTTGTAAAGAAAAGTGTCAGTAGTGCGTGGGCAAACAGTCGGCGGGATTTGGGAAACGCAATTTCTTTCACCTTTCAGAAACGACGTCCACCCGCACTCCAATTCCCACCCGGCGGTTTCCCCCCCGGACCGCGATTTTTTTTTCATCCACTCGCACGTCTCTTTCGTGTTCGTCACCAGCAGGTAGTGCTCTATGCCCACCGACCGCAGGTTCGCGATCGCGTTCGCGGCGAGGTGACACCCCGCGCTGTTGGCCATCAGGATGATTATTTCGCCGCCGTGCGCGCGGCGTTTCGCGGCGTCCGCGACGGCGGACGCGTCTTTCGTAACGTCAGGCACGCCGTCCAAGCCACGCACTTTGCCAAGACTGCGGTACGTCCCGCCTATTTCGTCCGGGACGGGGGGGAGGGGAAGCAGCGCGCCTGGTGCGTACAGCGCGGTGGTCTCTGTTTTCGGTGTCACCGCGGCGCGCCGCTTGTCCTCACCGCCACGATCGAGGAAGCTTGTGCCGTCCGTCGGTGTCCCCGAAGGCAACGACACGACGATTGTACCCGCTCCGTCAACATCGACATCGTGCTCGTTCCCAGAAACAATCACACCCGCGCGTCTCGGCGCAAGGAAAGTCGGGGCCACCGCGCGCTCGCCGAACACAACCTCCCGCGCGCGCGCGCGCACCTCGAGCGCTTCCTCCCAAAACAACGCGCCCACCATCAGCACCGCGAACAGCAACGCCGCGCGTGGGGTGAAGAACGAGTCATCGCCACCACCACGCCGCTCGCCGGTCCCGTCCCGACGCACCACGGGGGCGCCGTCGGCGCCTTCGCGCGCTGGCGCCATGCCGCCCGCGCGCGTCCTACTGGAACCATTCTCCGGAACCGAGAACCATGACGAATTTTACTTTGCGAAACTGCTGGCAAAAGCGGCGGTGTCACTGCTTTCGTGATCGTTTTTGATGGCGAGAATTCTCACCTTCGGGTCGTCCGCTGCTCCGGAGCGCACACGCCTCCGTTTACGCCTCTGACTTTTGGGTATCTTAGCCTATAAGTGTATCGTCCATGTCTGCGTTTTTGGGCGCTGCTGGCCATGCGGAAGACCGCTTGAACGTCGTCGAGCGGCACCGACCCCCTCGAAGAAAAAGTGAAGTGTTTTCGGTGGTTTTCGGTTGT
>Ga0302121_10000097_pt1 | contig 53830 bp, 35 predicted proteins | sample CB21_surface_MG_FD_203120 | JGI IMG/M metagenome (GOLD analysis project Ga0302121, IMG submission 203120) | Marine microbial communities from Western Arctic Ocean, Canada - CB21_surface | ecosystem: Environmental > Aquatic > Marine > Oceanic | place: Canada: Western Arctic Ocean | collected... | reverse complement strand
CGACGCGTGCGTCACCTTTTGCCGTTTCGCGTCGAGCTCTGCGAGTGCGGGGGGGTGGCGGTGAGCTTTTGTCGTCTGACTGCCAAGGAAATACGGAAGGAACCAATAAAGAAAATCGGAAAAAACAAAAAAGTCGGTCGCGGCTGTTGACGTCAGACGGCGGAACATGTCTCCATGCCCGATCCAGATGTCCTCCTCACTCTAACGTCGGATGTCCCTATCTGAGGTAGTCATCATTCGTCAACAGGCAGACGGCGGGCGGGTGTGGAAATTCGGGCCCCACTTTGTTGCATGGGGGGTAGGTCGGGACAAAAATGACGACGATGACGTACCCGCGAAAGCGTCGTCTTCCCGTTGCTGCTCCGCGATGGCCGCGGTCTTGGCTTCCTCCGCTTCTTCCCTCGCGGCTTGCCTTGGGGACTTTTTCGGAATCGGATGCGATCGACCCTCCGTGCGCTGCACCAACCGCACTCGCCCAAGAAGCTCATTGGTCCACGCAATCAAAACTTCGGTGGTTTTCGGGGGCCCGCCGTGGCCGTTCAGAAACTCGCGCAAGTCCGTGAATTCCGCTAGCCAAGCCCCGACCATCTTGTGCGCGTGCCCTTTGACCATGCGCAGCGGGGTTTCGTACTTTTTCGTGATCTCCAGGTACTCCAGAAGAAGCAGGACGTTTTTGTCCCCCTGAATAGGTAACGGGTTTTGCAAATCGTTTTGGTCCGCGAAGGGCGGGTCGGAGAACAAACTGGGGTGCTCCAGCAGCGGATCCGCGGATAAAACCCCGTCGCACCCGGTTTGTTCCAAACAAAGCCGGGCTTCTCTTAACGAACGGATATCCCCGTTGGCTAATACCGGAATTTTGAGTTGTTTCTTAATCTCAGCAATGAACGCCCAGTTCGCGCGCACGTCGCTCGCGCGCTTTTGCGTCCTCGTGCGCCCGTGCACCGCCACCAGTTGCGCCCCCGCGGCTTCCACCATCTTCGCGTACTTGATCGAGGTTTCCAAGTCGTCGTACACCCTGATTTTCGCGGTCACGGGAACCGGCAGCTCCTTGTGTAATTTATAAATCAAGTCGTGCACCACGTCCCACTGGTCCATCAGGTACGCGCCGTAGTTGCCTTTCTTCGCGATCCTTTGCGGACACCCGAAGTTTATATCAACCCCGTCGCAGTGGGGGGCGACGAGTTTCGCCGCTTCTAAAAGCATGTCGGGGTCGTTAGCGCAAAACTGCACCAACAGCGGCCGATCCGTGATGTGCGTGGTGAAGATCTCTTCGCGGTACTTCGGGGATTCCACGAACAACCGCGCGTGTATCATGGGCGTGTACGCACACGTCGCGCCGTACCGGCGGCAAAGCTCCCGGAACGCGAGCTCGCTCTGGTCCACCATCGGCGCGACGTGGAACTTTGGCGATCCCATCGAGCGCCAAAAGTCCCACGCGGTGAGCTTGTTGGTTGCGGTCGCGGGTGAGGGGGGGGTGGGAAGGCCCATGCCGCCGGACGTGGAAGCCACTGGGTTTGATTCGGCAATGGGTTCAGTACCCGTCGTGTCAGTGCCACAAGCGGGGGGGTCACACGCAGCGGCATTTCCAACAGAAGCACCGTGCGTCGGGGATGTGGTGGCCTGCGCCTGCGCCGTCATCGCGCGATGCAAATTTCGCAATACCCCGTGTGTGTGGTTCGCGGTGGGACGCGCGGTGTGTGCGGTGGCACGCGGCACGGCGTCCCGGGCGAAAAGGTCGACGGTGGTGGTGAGTCGGTGAAGCACGCGAAGCGCGGGTCGCATACACCGACCCGCAGCACCGACGGGTGCGCGCGGGTGTGAAGGAGGAGAAAAGGCGGCGGCTAAAATCGCGTCCCGAAGAAAAATGAGTTTCGTCCGGGAAGCGACGATGCCTGGAAAACAGATGTGTTGTTCGTTCGTGTGTTGATGACACACACACGTTCTACCTGACTCGTATCACTCTTCCGGTGGACACGTGTCCTTCGGGTGTTTACTGTCGTAATGTTCTTTCAGCTGGTGGTGGCTCACCATGGGAGACTTGCAGACTAAACACACCACTTTGTTCGCCGCGGCGCGTAACTTCAAGTCGGATTTTGCGCATCCCTTACTGTCCTTCTTGGCCTGGGTCTTAGCCTGCGCCAGAATCTTCTGGTTACCTCGCACCATTTTGCAACCGTACGGCCAGCCGGTAAGGAGGAGCGTGCCGCGGGCACGCCGCGCGCGCGGATCCGGCGAACACGCGCGGAGTGGTGTGTGTCGAGCTGTCAGCTGATTGATTTGGCTGCGCTGATTTAGCTTTTTGCCAAATCAGCAAAGAGCGCCGAAACGAACAGAACCGAGCGGACGCGCGCGCTGCGATGCAATTAAAAACTTTCTCTAACCCCTACGCTGCGCGAACCCTACGCTGCACGCGAACCTTTTAAGCGTGTCCTTCAATCGCGACGAGCAAATCCCCAGCTTTGCACGAATCCCCCGCCACCACGCCGATGTGTTTGATCGGTCCGTCCACGGGAGCCGAGACGGTTGTTTCCATCTTCATGGCGCTTAGGACCACCAGGGGCGCGCCCGCTTTGACTTCCTGTCCTTCCTTGACCAGCACCTCCACCACGTTGCCTGACATGGGCGCGCCCACCGACCCCATGTCCGCCGGGTCCGAGCGTTCCCGTCTGGCATCAGCGGTCTTCTTGGTGTTGCCCTCCTCAGTTTTGTCCTCAATCTCCACCACCCGCGGGATGCCGTTCATCTCGAAGAAAACCTCCCGGTTGCCGTTCGGCAGGAGCTCGCCAATCGCTTTCAGCTTGACGCTCGCCAAAACCCCCGTCCGTAGTTCGATTTCGCACTCCTCGTCGATATCCAGCCCCACCAGAAACGCCTTGGTTGGTAGTTTGGTAAGCGGGCCGTGAAGGTTAAGCTTCCTGATGTAGTCGTCGAAAACCTTGGGGTACATCGCGGCGGACAACGTGTCTCTCCACGAAACGTCCCGGCGCGCGTGTTTCAGGGCGACGCTCTTTTGCAAACCGAGCAAATCCTCATCCGGGATCTCGCTGCCAGGCCTGCTTGAATACCCCTGGTGTTTCCCTTTCAAAACCCGAGTGCGAAGTGGTTCGGGGAACCCACCAACAGGCTGCCCGATGTACCCCTGGAAGTACTCCACCACTGACGTGGGAAAAGACAGGGTTTCGGCTTGTTCCACCACGCTCTTCGCGTCCAAGTTGTTCGCCACCAGAAACTGCGCCAAGTCCCCAACCACTTTCGACGACGGCGTGACCTTGACGATGTCCCCAAGCACCTCGTTAGCGGTGGCGTACGCGGCCTTAATTTTGTCCCACTCGCTTCCCAGCCCGTTGGAAAACGCCTGGAACTTGAGGTTGGTGTACTGCCCGCCCGGCATTTCGTGCGTGTACACGTCCGCCGAGCCGGCTTTGATGCCTGATTCGAACGGCGAATACAACCCCCTGGTTTGCTCCCAAAACGTGTTCAGCTTTAGAATCTTGGCCATGTCCAAGCCGGTGTCGTGGCGCGTGCCTTGCGTCGACCCGATAAGCGCCCCAATCGCAGGCTGCGAAGTCAACCCCGCCAGCGCATCAGTGCACACGTCAACCACATCCGCGCCCGCCTCAGCGCACGCCAGCATTGAGGCCACCCCGGTACCCGCGGTATCGTGCGTGTGCACGTGGATTGGTAAATCGGGAAACTTTTCCCGCAAAGCGCTGATACGATAAAAAAGAAAGTGGTTAACGTCTCGTATGGGCAATCGCAGAGGCGGAACGTGGTGATTGGGAAAGCCCCGCACCTGACCAGCATCGTCGCCGCTCGCGGTTTCAACAAACCCGCCATGTCCTTGATCGCCAAAACGTCCATCCCGTGCTCCACGAGCTGTTCGGTTAAATCGACGTAGTAGTCTAAGGAGTACTTGGTTTTGGATGGGTTGCTCACGTCGCCGGTGTAGCAAATCGTCGCCTCCACCACGCCGTTCGCGCTTCGCACGGAGTCGATTCCAAACTTCAAATTGTCGATGTAGTTCAACGAGTCAAACACTCGGAACACGTCGATTCCCGCGCGTCGCGCTTCCTGTACGAACGCGTTCACCACGTTGTCCGCGTACGAAGTGTACCCCACCGCGTTCGCGCCTCGAAGCAGCATCTGGAACGGCACGTTCGGCACCGCCTCGCGTAACTGCTCCAGCCGTTGCCACGGGCACTCGTGCAGAAACCGCAGGGACACGTCGAAGGTCGCGCCGCCCCACATCTCCAGCGAGTACGCGGAAGCCAACGCCTCCGCCGTGGCGGGCGCGGAGGACAGAAGGTCCCTGGTGCGCATCCGAGTCGCGAGCGCGCTTTGGTGCGCGTCCCGCCACGTCGTGTCCATGAGCAACAAGCCTTTGTGCTCGCGCACGGCTTTGGCGAACCCAGCGGGGCCTTGCGTGTCAAGCACCTGCTTGAACCCCGCGGGCGGTTCCAACAGAAGCGCGGGCGGGGGCTTGGGCTCTATCAGCGTGAGCACGGGCCCGACCGCGCCGGGGTGCTTCGCGCCGTTCACCGCGACTTCCCCCAGGTACGTCATGAGCTTGGTCATGTCGTCGATGCCGGTTTCCAACTCGAAAAGCGACGGGGTGGTGTCGATGAAATCCGTGGCGAACTTCCCCGAAATGAACGTATCTGCTTTCAAAACGTTCATCAGGAACGGGATGTTGGTTTTCACGCCGCGAACGCGGAACTCCGCGAGCGCGCGGTACATCTTCTGAATCACGCCGGGGAAGGTCTTTTCTTTGCACGTCAGTTTCACAAGGAGCGAGTCGTAGTTTGGGGACACGCGCGACCCGACCACGACTTCGCCGTCCAGGCGAACGCCCATGCCACCCGGAGGGCGGTACACCTCGACTTTCCCGAAATCAGGCGCGAAGTTCATCTGCGGGTCCTCGGTGGTTATTCGGCACTGCATAGCAAAGCCCTGCACCAAGATGTCGTCCTGCGAGTGGATGCCGATATCAGCAAGCGTCGCGCCGCCCGCGATCAAAATCTGCGACTGCACCAAGTCAATCCCGGTAACCTCCTCCGTCACTGTGTGCTCCACCTGGATGCGCGGGTTGACTTCCAGGAAGTAGTGCCTACCCTGCTTGTCCACCATGAACTCCACCGTCCCCGCGTTGCGGTAGTTGATGTGCTTCGCAAGCCGCACCGCGTCGTCGTGCAGGGTTTTCCGTAAAGTGTCGTCCAGGTTCGCGGCCGGTGCCAACTCAACCACCTTCTGGTGCCGCCGCTGTACCGAACAGTCCCGCTCCGCGAGGTGCACCACGTTCCCCTCGCCGTCCGCCAGGATCTGGACCTCGATGTGCCGCGGCGCTTCCACGTACCGCTCCAGGAACATGGCGCCGTTGCCGAACGCCCCAAGGGCCTCGCTGGAGGCCCTTTGGAACGCCTCGGGGAGCTCGCTCATGGTCCTAACTACGCGCATCCCGCGGCCGCCCCCACCAAACGCGGCTTTCAGCATGAGGGGCATCCCGAACGTCTCCGCGAACGCTTTGGCTTCCTCCACGTCAGTGGTGCTGTTGTCCGTCCCTGGTACCAGGGGGATGCCACACTCTTTTGCTAGCCTTTTCGCGATGACCTTGTCACCCATCTGCGTGATGGTTTCGCTCCGCGGGCCGATGAACACGAGCCCCTCTTCTTCGCACCGCTTCGCGAACGCGGCGTTTTCGGAAAGAAACCCGTACCCGGGGTGAATCGCCTGTACGCCGTTCTGTTTCGCGGTGGCGATTATGTGTTCGAACCCTAGGTACGCACCAACCGGGGTCTCCCCGACGTTGACGCAGTAGGACTCGTCCGCTTTGTACCGGTGCGTGGCGAGGCGATCAGCTTCGCTAAAAATAGCAACCGTCCGCATGCCCAACTCGGTACCCGCGCGAAAAACGCGCACCGCGATTTCTCCCCGGTTGGCGCACATGATCTTCTCCAGCTTCCCGCTGTTGGACCGCAAGATCTTCCCCAAGCCGGAATCAGCGCTGACGTCGTTTCTCTCAGCAGCCGGGTCCGAGATCGCGCGAGACCGCGGGGCCAGGGGACCGCGCCGTGAGGAGGACGTGAAAACTTTTCTGGCGGCGGCCGCGGCCGTGATGTGTTTTCCCGATGAAGAGGAGCCTCGGGACGCGGCGCGCGAGGAAAGCGGGGACGCGGCGGCGCCTTTGGCGGAAGACGCTGCGGGCATCGCACCGGTAAAGCGCGTCACGGGGGTGGTGCCCGCGAACACCGCAGCGGAGCACGACATCACGACGCGCACTTGGTGTTAGACACGAAGAGGTACGGATGCAACCCGCCGCTCCGTCTTTATCGGTAAGGTGCAGCCGGAACGTTTCCGAGAGACCCTGTGGAGACGTGCCGAGACACGCGCTCGGTCAGGTGGATCAAATTTGGCGACACTAACGCCGAGTCGCTGCTTCCCGCCAGTGCACGAGAACAAGCGCCTGTCACAGTGCGCTCGTGGAGCGCGTCCGCGGCCGCAACTTCGGCGATCGAAATCGCGAAAGGACAGAGACCGACAGCCGCATCAGTCTTTTGGAGCTTGAGGGTTGTATTTTTGACGAAAAACGCCGGAACTACCATACTTGTAGGTATAGGCTATGCACGCGTTGTTCTCATCGAAGTAGAGTCCTCTGAATGATGTCACAAGCGGATTACGGTAATTCGTTCGAGCGGCGACGATTATGCAGGGTCTCTTTGAGCAGGGTCTGGTTTTTACAAAACCTCAAGCTCCCAACCGACAGACTGCCTTTTTGGCCAGCGGCGCGCTTTCGTAATCAGCTTTCGTAATGTCCTCCTCGGTAGTCTTCGAAGTATGTACCGTTGTCTTCTTCTCAGAATTAGGGTGCGCCGTTCGCCTGAACTCAAGATAACAACTCGAAGTGCCCGCCCTCCGCCGCGTTCGCGCACGTCCGATGGTCCCACGGGCAGCCGTTTGCGTGCGCCCACTGCAGCACCTCGAGCTGCCCGCCCTCCGCCGCCAACGCGCACGTCTCCTCGTCCCACGGACAGCGGTTCGCGCGCAACCACTGTAGCATCTCGAGATGCCCGCGCAACGCCGCGTACTTGCATGTGTTCTCGTCCCACGGCGCGCCGTTAGCGCGCGCCCACTGCAGCACCTCAAGGTGCCCGCGCAGCGCCGCCGTCGAGCACGTCCCACAGTTCCACGGGCAGCCGCTCGCGCGCGCCCACTGCAGCACCTCGAGGTGCCCGCCCCACGACACAAGCGCGCAGGTCTCCTCGTCCCACGGGCAGCCGTTCGCGCGCGCCCACTGTAGCACTTCGAGGTGCCCGCGCAGCGCCGCGTTCGTGCACGTCCCTGCATCCCACGGGAAGTCATACTCGCGCAACCACTTCAGTATTTCGAGTTGTCCCTCCCCCGCCGCCAACGTGCACAAGCTATCGGGGTCGTCATCAAAGTCACCTCGCTGATGCAAGAACCGCAGCCCGATTAATTCTCCGAACTTAATGGCTTCCCAAGCTTCCAGTTCGTACACTCTACGCCCCGTCGCTGCCACCGCATCGCGCATCTCACGACTCACCGCTCGGAGCCGTGCGAGATCTGAGGGATTGGGCAGATTGCCCGAACTTAGGACGTGCGTGATGAGGACATGGGCGGGCGGAGCCGCGAAGGCGTCACCAGCGTCGTGCTGGAGCGCGATATTACTAAAGTCAAGAGTATTGGGGTGGGAGGTCGACATGGTGCGTGGTTGCGCTGGCGTTAGTGTGCCTTGAGCAAACGCGTTTCGTTGCTTCCGAGGAAAGCGTTACGAGTGACAGTAGGGGACTCTTTTCTTTCGTAAGGGAGACACAACGACGCGCGCCACACGACGCCAAACACACGAACTACCCCGACCGCGATGTCCTCCAGCGCGACACATGTTACCGACACTCTCACGGAAGCTGATATCGCGGCACACGTGGAACGCGCGTTGAGCACGATGCTCTTGAAGGCCGCGAAGGGATGAGCGAAGTGCGGTGCGGATGGATCTGCGTGTAAGCAGTGCGCGTGCAAGCTGGTGTACTACTGCAGCAAGGAGCGTCAACGTGGGGACTGGGACGACCACAAAGCGCGTTGCAAGAAGACCCGAGCGATGCAGATCGACGCGCAAGAGGCCATCCCCGGCCTTCCGCAAGACGTCGTCGTCAAACACATTCTCAGATGTGTCACTGACACCATCGTTCTCGCGCGGCTAAAAGCGGTGAGCCGCGCGATGCGCGACGCGGTGGAAAAGACGGGAACGATTGTTTGGGAGACGACCACTGAGGCTGCTGCGGAGGAAAGGTCCTTAGATACGCTTAAGCAAAAGCTCGAGAAAGATCGTCTGAGCAAGTCAAGCGTGTGCCAGCTTGCGGCAAAGGGCGGACACCTCGATGTGCTGCAGTGGGTTCGATTGAACGGCTGCCCGTGGGACGCGGAGACATGCGTAGCGGCGGCGATGGGCGGGCATCGCGAGGTGCTGCAGTGGTTGCACATGAACGGCTGCCCGTGGAACGATAGAACGTGCGTGGGGGCGGCAAGGAGCGGGCACCTCGGGATGCTGCAGTGGGCGCGCGAGAACGGCTGCCCGTGGAACAAGGAGACATGTTCGACCGCGGCGATGCACGGGCACCTAGAGGTGATGCAGTGGGCGTGCGCGAACGGCTGCCCGTGGCACGAGATGACGTGCGTGTTTGCGGCGAATGGCGGGCAACTTGGTGTGCTTCAGTGGGCGATCGAGAACGGGTGCCCGTGGAACTGGAATGAGTGCATGTCAAGTTGTGCACCTGACATGTTTCGCATGCTACCGGGTTCGTCAATCAATGAAGAACAGGACGAGAGCGATCGATTACTCGTGCTGGCCTGTTTGAACGAGAACACGGCACCGTCAGCTCCCACACAACTGAAAAAGAAGAACAACAAGAAGAAGTCCAGACGCTGATTGTGAGATGCCGATATACGAAACGAACGAGACCCTGCCTGCGCAGCGTGGTTTTATTTTCTTCTTTCACTCCGTATTTTCTATTTTCAACGCGCGCTTATTATAACGCGCTTCGTCGCTCGACGATCACCACATCGACCTCACCGCCCCCACTTTCTCGTAAAGCGCCTCTCCGGTGGCGCACACGAACTCTTTTTCAGTTGGGTCGTGTTGCGCAACCGCTCGTAGCTCCATCACCACGGTCACGCTGTGCGGTTCTTTTTTGTCCTGCACGGCAATTTTTTTCGTCACCACGGAGATGAGGTGCCCGGGCGGCAGCCGCCCGACAACTTCCACCGAGAACTTTTTCGCCAAAACCAGGGGAGGCCGGGGAGTCACGGCTTTGTCCATCAGCACGATGGCGCTTTGCCAGCTCCCGTGGCAAATCATCAGCGCGTCCATGATCCCGGTGCTGACGATCCCGGGCAAACCCTGGTAGGTATCGCCGACCACGGCGGTGGAGCGCAGAGCGGAGGGGAAAAAAACGCTATCTATTTCCCCCGGGTCGGCGCTTCGGAAGGACTGTAAACCGACGCCATCGGGAGGAGGTCGGGCGTTGCCGCACACGAAACACTGTGAATGCGCGTCGTAGGATTGTTGTATGCTTTTTGGCGGTGTTTCTGGGTCCAGGACTCCAACAACACCCGCGATCGCCGCCGGGTGAACGGGCGAGTTACAAGGGTTGATGGTTTCGCCGTCCTCGCGCAACCGCTCCCATTCGCTCTTCACGGAGTCCGCGGCGAAACCGCGAGCACGTGATTGTTTACTTCCAATGTTCATCACAGTCAATCCACCAGACCCTGCCTTGTGCCACGCCCAGTGGAAGCTGCGGAAGCCGCTGCTGTTCAAAGTGCCGCGCGCTTTCTGGGCGGCGTCGCGCAGAGTATTTTCGTGGGCGAACGATTGGGAAACACTGGCGTCCGCGTCGACGCCGGGGCGGTCCACGGGGCCGCCTGTGAACCCCAAGCACGCCTCGGATGACATCTTCTTATGACCGCCGAGGGATATAGAAACGCCGTGGGGACCCGAAAGCGCCCCCCCGACTCCGCGCGCGGTCGCCCTGGACGCCCACATCGTAGTCTAATCGTAATCTAAAGCGCGCGATAGAAGATCCTTTTCGATGGAAAAAGTGACGCGACGCAAAGGCGGACGGAGGGCGCGCGACACACCACGGCGACTTCCAACAACACGCGGACGGCCACCGAAACGCTCACCAGGCACGGCCACGTGAAGTGCGTCGACGCTGCACGTTCGCGCGTGACTCGAAGTGCGTGCCCAAGCGGGGAGAAACGACAGCTCGACAAATATCTAGCTAGAAGCCGAAATATCGCGGAAAACAGCAAACAGGTATTTTTTTCCAACGGCCAACCGAAGGCAGAGGCGCGCGCGCGAGTCCGCGTCATGCCCGCGCCTCCTTTTCTTCTCGGGCTGAGCGCGGGCGTTTCCCTGACAACCATCGCCAAGATAACTTCAGCGCTCGGGCCAAAGGGCGACGCGCGTAAGTCGTCGTCGTCGTGGTCAGGGAAGAAACACCGCGAGGCTCTCGTCGCGAAACCGAAACCCTTCGTCAGGGTACCTCCAGAATGTATGCCGTCTGACCCGTGCCCCGAGTGCGACGGGAACGGGAAGTGCATGTGCGACGAGTGCCTCGGTCGGGGGCGCACGAACTATCCGGACCAAGCCATGTTGCCCAAAACCGTGAACCCGAAATGGTGCGAGTACTGCCGCGGGTCGGGCCGGGTGAACTGCGGTCGGTGCCAGGGCATGGGGAACTTTAGGGCGAAGATTGGATTCGACCTGAGTAGCGACGGGAGGTAGTACGCAGGTACAAGGCGAACGCCTTGGGGTGGTGTTTTGTGTATGGAAACGATACCTGTGATAGTAATATAGACTAGTGCAGTACGAAGTCTGTGACGAACTCGATACAGTTTACAGTACGTCGCGCGCTAGACTAGTCGCTAAAAGTACCCTCGCCGCGAGCGGTTCGCGCGACGGCGTTACTTTTTCCGGAGCGCCGCGCGTCGCGAAGCGCGTTTCTTTTCCCGCTTCCGCTCGGAGCTTCGCGGCGACGAGTCGTACGGTGGCACCGTCAACGTCATTACTATTCGTCATAGCATACGCATCCAAAGCATCTGTTTTTTTTCCAAACTTCCCGCCGCACCGTCCCCAAATTGCAATCGCGGCGCGCCGTAGCTCGTCCACGCTCTCCGCCGCGTCCTTCGCGTTGTTATTCGCAATCAGAGTTTGCGAACCGCGCATGGTTTCCACGAGTAACGCGTGTGCGTTGTTTTGACGAGCTGCTTGCGATGTTGCTTCCCTCGCGTGTAACACCTCTTGCTGCATTTGTAAAAGCTCCAATCGCAAAGCCTCAACCGCCGCGTCTTTGTGTTTGCTGGGGGTACCGCTTTGCTTCGCGCACGCCGCCGCGACGGCGTCCGCGGCGGCGCGTAAGTTGGTCTCGCCTTTTTCTTTTTCCAACGACACGGCTAACTCGACGGCTTGTTGCGTTTCGTATTGACGTTCCATCAATCTCTCAGGCGCGGTGAGGGTCAACTCCGCGATCCGGGCGTTCGCGACGCGCGTCTCTTCGCGCGACGCCGCCAGCGATGACGCCGCGCTCGTAAGTCGGGACTGGAAAACAACCCGCGTCGCCTCCGCGGCTCGTTCCGCGACTCCAAAAACAGCCGACTCCATGCCGCGCTCCAACGCGCGCTCCAAGTGCTCGATTCGCAAAAGCAGCGCGGCGCGCTCGGGTGGAGTATCACCTTGGTTTGAGCGGGGTGCTGAGGAGCTCGGGTACCCTGTGTCATCGGGGCGCGTCATTATTGTCTCAACCTGAAATGTCGTGTCGTCCCCATCGCGCGACGAATGCGCGGCTTCGTACCCGTCCAGGGTCGTGACACGGATTCGTACGGCGAGAGCCTCGAGCGCATGCCGCTCCGCCGCACGCGCGCGTCTGCGCTCGCGCTGCTCCTTCGGGGTTCTCGCCGGCCCGGGCATTGCATTCTGCGCAAAATCGCATTTGGCACAGCGGTCCTTCTCGGGTCACGACGTCTTTCAGTTATTGCTCAGCTAAATGTATGCGCAATTAGTATTTGATAAAAGTCTGCAAAAGTTCCTTATGCATATCTAGTGTGGAACGGCGTGAAGAGGTTGAATTTAATTTAAGGTTTTTTTGGCCTCTTGAGCTCGATTCTCAGCCTCGCAGATTTTCCTCTGAAACGACGAAAAGTGCAGGCTGTGAAACAAGGAGCACAACACGCGCGCCTCACCGCACGCAACTTCACGTCAAGGCCGTCCACACACTAACCCACATCACTGATCATGGTACGTCTTCCGTGTAATTTGTCGTCACGCGTGACGAAAAGCACACCCACTTCTTCCCCCGTCAGTGTCCGACACCTCGCGATCGCGTCGGTCGCTTCGATCCGATCGCCCCAATCGGCACACCCGGATCGTACAATCGGTTTGCCTCCCCACGGGCAGCGTACGGCGCCGACGAAAAACCGGCAGCCGATGACAAATTGCGTGGTGAAAACACGCACAGATGCGAGATGGGTGTTGAAATGGGACCACCACGCTTCACGACCCCAAGGACACGAGGTACCACGCCAACCCTCGACTCGACGGAAACATCCACTCACCCATCTCCCTCTCCTGTCCCTTCATCTGAAACCACCCCCCAGGCTGACTTCGTCGACCAGCAGTTCACCAAGGAAGAGGTTGCGTCCAAAGTGCTTGAGCAGTACGACGAGCAAATCACGCGTTCGTTTTACCAGTGCGTGATGGGCGGGGGCGGGCACGACATTCACTTTGGGATTTACAAAAACGAAACTGACGGGGTGAAGGAGTCGTCGCAGCACACCACGGAGTGGATGATGGCGCAGATGGAGTGGGCGAAAACCATCACGCCCGGGATGCACGTTTTAGACCTGGGCAGCGGGCACGGCGGCGGGTCGCACGCCATGGCCCAAAAGTTCGGGTGCAAGGTGACCGGGTACAACCTGGGCCCCGGGCAGAACTCGCTGAACATGGAGCGGTGCGCCGAGCTTGGGATTTCGCACCTCGTGGACGCGCAGGTCGGGAACATCAACAACCCCCTGCCTCAAGAGTGGACGAACAAGTTCGATGCCGTGTGGAGTTGTGAGGTGCTTTGCCACGCCGGGGACAAAGTGTCTTTGTTCAAGGAGCTCGTCAGGTGTTTGAAACCCGGGGGCGTGTTCGTGTTCTCCGACATCATGGGCGCAGACGGCGCGGACGAAGCCGCGTTGAAAGGGTTCACCGACCGCAACGCCACGACGTTTATGGGCCGACCGTCCATGTACATCGACTTCGTAAAGGAAGCCGGGTTCAAGTACGTCACGTGGTGGGACGGTTCCAACCACCTGGAGCGGTACTTCCGGAACATGCTTTCGCAAATCGCGAACAACCGCACCGAGATGAACGCGAAGGGGATTTCGGATCAGTACCTGGATAATTGGGTCTCGTCGTTGACCGAACGCGCGGATATCCAGCAGGAAAAAGGCGTCTTCGCGTGGGGGGTGTTCGTGGCGAGGAAACCAGGGCAAGGCGAGCTTTAACGGGGAGGAAGACGGCAGTCATTCCTCCCCCGTAAGGGAGAGAGAACGTACAAAATGGGGGGGGAAGAGGGAGTTACCCGCACCAAACACCGCGGCCTAGTCGTCCCGGGTCGAAATTCGTCCCACTCGCGTTGAAACTTACGCGACACACATGACACATACACAAACTCAAACTGTTTAAAGGCTAGGATCTAGCCGCACTAGTTAGCTCGATATTCGAAAGAAAGAAAGAAAAAACATGAAACATACACGAACCGAACGGCACGCACTCGTGTGAGACTCAAATAGTATTATGTAGACTATGTACTGTCGTACTGTATCGAAGTGCGTGTTATATATATCGCGAAACGCGGTGTTTTGGGTTTCCGTTGTCTGGGTTCACGCGTACGCGGCTCCGGAATCATCGCAAAGGCGTGGGTGGGACCCGGGACCCGGCGGCGGACGGCGACGCGCTTACATCTCGCCGGGCAGCATGGTGTCGGCTTCGGCGCCTTTGAGCTCGCACGACCCTCCCATCTTGCCCGTGAGATGCGACACGCACGCGGCTTCCTTGGTGAGCTCGTCCTGCGAGGTTTGGATGCGTTCTTTAAGCCAGGCGTTGATTTCTAAACCTTCCACGATTTCGTACGAGCCGTCCCCCGTGCTTCGCAGGGGCATCGAAAAGATGATGCCCTCCTCGATGCCGTACGGGTTACCGTCCGTGCAAACCGCGCTTGAGAACCAGTCGCCTTGCTTGGTCGGCGTAACAAGGGCTTTCACCGCGTCCGCGATGGACACCGCGGTGGACGCCGCGGACGATCGGCCCCATTTTTTAATCAACAACCCGCCGCGGGTTTGAATTGCGGGCGTGAACTCGGTTTCGAGCCACTGCTGATCGTTAATCACGTCCGCGGCGGGCTTACCGTCGATTTTGGCGTTGACGAAATCGGGAACCTGCGTGGTTGAGTGGTTGCCCCATATCGTCACGTTGCTAACCGTTTCGTAAAACACCCCAGCCTTCAACGCGAGCTGGCACTTCGCTCTGTTTTCGTCCAGACGAGTCAGGGCGTGGAAGTTTTTGCGGTTTAGCTTTGGTGCGTTTTCCATCGCAATTAGGGCGTTGGTGTTGCACGGGTTACCGACCACGCACACCACGCAAGTGGGCTTGGCGACGTCGTTCAAGGCTTTGCCTTGTTCCACGAAAATAGCGCCGTTCATCTCTAACAGATCCGCGCGTTCCATGCCCGGGCCTCGAGGTTTCGCGCCGATCAACAGCGCCCAGTCCGCGTTCGCGAAAACTTCCCTCGGGTCGATGCCTATGTTCACCTCTCGCAACAAGGGGAACAGCGAATCCTCCAGTTCCATGGCGACGCCTTCCAACGCCTCTTTTGAGCGCTCGCTGCCCAACAAACGAAGCGCAATGGGCTGGTCCTGGCCGTACACCTCGCCTGATGCGATTTTGAACAGCAGGTGGTTGCTGATTTGCCCAGCCGCGCCGCTCACCGCCACCACAACCGGTTCTTTCCACTTCTTCGCGGTTCGTTTCTTGGAATCGTTCGCCACGGAGTACTCGAGTTTGAACACACCAAGGGGCTTGGTTTCCTCCACAGCCTTCGGCTCAGCTTTCTTCTCTTCCTTCGCCGGCTCCTCCTTCTTCTTGCCGAAGCCGAACAAAGCGCGAGTCACCACGGAGGTACGGCCCACTTTGGCCACGGCCCGGGGCGCGAAAACGGCGCTTTGGCGCGACTTTGAAAAGGCATGCGCGGCGCGGGCGGGTCCTGGACGCGCGTGGGGGGGCGGGAGGGGAGGGGAGACGTCAGCACACACACGTGCGTTGGGGGAGGGTCCGACACAACTGGACGCCCCCGGGGTACGAGAAGGTAGGGAAGCGCGAAAGGAAGTCGTCGGCGTCCCACGACGGGCCCCGAGTCGTTCCGATCGCGAACGGATTTCGCGCCAGGTCCGCCGATGATCAAATGATGATCCCGTTTCGCATCACGGCCGTCCCAACGCACCGGCGCGGCTTTGTTTGTTCGAGTTGAGGCTCGCCGCGGGGGTGAGCACCATTACGGTACTGGAAATACAAGACATGGTCGGTGCGTGTTCGATTGTGGGGTCAGGGCGGGGGGGGCACCGACCACCGACACGAGCAGGCGAACAGGCGAGATGAGGCGGCGTGTCTCGGCCAAAATTTTCCACGGCGCCAAGAAAGGCGGGGTGCCGTGCGCTTTCAAAAACGATCTTCTGAGCGGTACTTCTGGGACAAGCGTTGAAGTGAAAGGGCCTTTCCCTCTCCTCGCGATGAGCTTGCAGAGGGCGCAGTTCGTTTGCTGAACCTCTCTTCTGGTTTCTGTTCCCTCCAACACAATTTTGCGACGGTGAAACGATGATCCCTTCCGTGTTAGTCTCCTCGGCGCCGGGCGCTTCCTTGTAATGGCGGCGTTGGGCAATTACCTGGATGCCGCATCCGCGGCGGTGCGCGCGCGTGACGGCGCCACGCTGGCGCGCTTGCTTGACGTGACCAACAGTGACGCTTCACGGGCGGTCACGAGCTGTTTGGCGGAAAACAGGGAGGTGAATCTCGGGTCCTTGTGCCAACAAAAGTTGCCGCAGCCCTACGACGAGGTGTTCGCGCACCACTGCCAGTGTTTAGGCGCGATCGGTGAGGGCCGATTTGAAGACGCGTTCGCCGCGGTCACCGCGACAACGCAGGCTTTCGTGAAGGACTTCAAGCTACAAGAAACCGCGTGGTCGCTTGACGCGCTTGTGCATGTAGTAAAGGCACGTCTTCCCTGGCACCGCTTTACCACGTTCCGCCTCTGCGATTGCCCGTACGATACCCTTCCCTGTTTACTCAAACACGTCACGAGATACCCTTCCCTGTTTACTCAACCACGTCACCACCGACTGACACTTTCGGCTTTTATCTCGTAAAGGCTGCGAAGGAGCTGGCCACCCGGGCGGACGCCGCGCTCGTGGCGGCGGGCAAGAAAGCCGGGAAGCTGCACGACGCGGGCGCGCTGTTGATGCTGGTGTACCGCAACACCGCGAACACCAGCGTTACGGAAAAAAAACGAGCCTCCCTGTTTCTCGTGGTTTCCCTGTTCAAGATATACTTCAAGCTGAACACCCTCCATCTGTGCAAAAACTTGATCGCGGCGGTGAACCTTCCCACGTTCCCGGCGTTCGAAACCTTCCCGTCGTCCCAAAAAGTGACCTACTCGTACTACGTAGGCCGGCTCGCGGTGTTCGACGACGACTACCACCGAGCAGAGAACCACCTTTCCTACGCCTTCGCGCACTGTTCGAACAAACACCCCACGAACAAAAAACTCACCCTGCGGTACTTGATCCCGATCAAACTGATTCTCGGCAAGAAACCGACAACGCACTTGTTGGACAAGTACGAACTGCACGAGTACAAAACCGTGGTGGACGCGGTGAGGAAGGGGAACGTCGCGCAGCTCAACACCGCGCTGCAGCAACACCAGGTCACGTTCATCATGCAAGGCACGTTTCTGGTGTTGGAGAAGTTAAGGGCCGTCGCGCTCCGAACTTTGTTCCAAAAAACACACGCGTTTTGCGCGCGACAAAACCCGCAAAAGGCGAACCAGGTACGTCTCCGGCGTTTCCCAAACCCCGGACGACTGTTTTACCGAAGCTGGTGACTGTTTGTCCACACACCGCCCAACACGAGACTGACACGTTTCGTTCGCAACACAGGTGTCCCTGCTTCTCTTTGCAAAAGCCCTGACCTGGTGCGGCGCCGGGATGGACATCGACGAAGTGGAGTGCGTCGTGGCGAACCTTATTTACCGGAAGTTCATCAAAGGGTACATCTCGCACAAGTCGCGAATCGTGGTGCTCGCCAAGAACGACGCGTTTCCAAGTCTGGGGAGTAGTTAAGAGTCGAGTCGAGTTAAATTGAGTCTAGTCGTTACCCACTACTCGACCGTGCACTGCGTGGTTTTACTGTCGTCGTTCGTGGCACGGTTCTGTCTTCATCACGTCTTGTAGTTACTCGTTATTATTACTACTCCTTATACTCCTTATTTATAGTACTATCCCTCCTTTACGTCCTCCTTCTCCATCCATCCCCACCGCACCGATCCCGTCCGCAAAGCTTTGGAAGTTGGCGGGAAGGTATTTTTGTTCCAATTGTCGGTGCGCCGGCATGCCCGCGATTTCGTTCAGTTCGGCAAAGTTCAGCAACGACCCGAGCGACCCGTCACCGCATTTCGGGTGCTCTGCCGCCAGCCCCGACTGCGCCGACTGCGACATGCCAGCCAGCGCGCTTTGCATCGCCGCAGCGGAGGCGTTGATCAGGGTCAGGCCGAATAACGCGGCGTCGTACCCGAGCTCGGCGCATTGTTTCGCCGACAGAACGGTACCGCCCTCGTCGGCCTTTTCAACTTGCGCCAGCATCGTAAACGCGCCGCCTTGTTTTTTGCGTTCGTTCAGCGCACGCATCTCGGAAACACTCTGCGGGGCTTCGAAGTACACGATATCGGCGCCTAGTTCCTCAAAAGCAGCACACCTCCACAACGCTTCGCGTAGTCCGTCGTCGACGTTGTCGGCGAGGCGGCAATCCGTGCGGCCGATCACGAGGATGTCCCCACCTTTCGCGCGAATCTCGTCCCTCGCGTCTAGGGCTGCTTTTAGCCTCGCGACCGCTTCTAAACGATCCACCACTTTCACACCCTGTGCGAACGCGCATCGCTTGGGGAACACCTGGTCCTCTATTGAAATCGCGGCGAATCCCGCGCGGTGGAACTCGAACACCGACCTTCTCACATTTGCAACTCCGCCGAAACCGGTATCCCCGTCGCCCACGACTGGAACATCGCCCGCGGCGCGGCACACGTGTTTCCCCGCATCCACAACCTCCGCGAATGACACTAGCCCGACGTCAGGGTCACCCAGGCGGGAAAGCGCGACGCCGTAGCCGGACATGAACGCGCACTCGAACGCGCCCGAGCGCTGCACGAGCTTGGCGCCCAGCGCATCGTACACGCTCGGCATGACAAGGCACCCGGGCTTTGTAAGGGACTGCCGAAGCCTAGACGCGGGGGTTTCGGGGGTTGTGGCGCGGCATACCGCGTTTCGACGCGTCACACGCCACGGCGCGTGTCCAGGCGCGAGCGCGCGGGGTCGCGCCGTCGCCCACGCCATGGCGCGGAGAACAGTGGGCCGGCAACGTCAAGCGAGGTTCAATAAAAACCTCGGAAGGTGTAACGCTCGAGAAGAAAACCTCTAATGTCTAGGTATAGCCACAACGACGCGCACACGATACTCTCCGCGATGTCTTTCGACGCGACGCTCGGTGTGGAAACTCGCGCGCGCAAGAGAAAGCGCGAGCTCCGCGATGCCAGCGCGGCTAATGCGGGCGAGGCCATCCCCGGCCTTCTCAACGACATCGTCATCACTCACATTCTCAGATCTGAGAATTTCGACGACCCCGCCGATCTCGCACGGCTTCCAGCGGTGAGCCGTGCGATGCGCGACGCGGTGGCGGCGACTGGGCTTACGTTTGAAGAGCTTGATGAGCTTGACGCCGTGGAACTCGGATGTTTAAGCGCGCTGCGGCGCCAGCAACGGGGAGGTCGTCTGCAGAATCCAGAATACCTTTGTGTGGCAGCGGCTTTGAGCGGACAGCTCGAAGAGTTGAAGCTGTTGCGCGAGAACGACGCACCGTGGGACGCAGGCGTTTGCTGGGCGGCGGCATATGGCGGGCACTTCGAGATCTTGAAGTGGGCGCGCGCGAACGGCGCACCGTGGGGGATGGCGGGCGCGGGGGCGGCGGGGGGCGGGCACCTCGAGTTGCTTCAGTGGTTGCATGCGAACGGCTGCCCGTGGGAAGAGAGGACGTGTGAGTACGCGGCGATATACGGGCAACTCGAGATACTTAAGTGGTTGAGCGCAGAACGCTGCCCGTGGGACGCAATGACATGCTCGGGGGCGGCTGAGGGCGGGCAGCTCGAGGTGCTGCAGTGGGCACGTGCGAACGGCTGCCCATGGGACGAGAACACGTGCGCGGCGGCGGCGGAGTACGGGCACCTCGGTGTGCTTCGGTGGGCGATCGAGAACGGGTGCCCTTGGGACTGGCAGCAGTGCATGGATGGTGCGTCGGAGAATGACCAGAAAGAAGTGCTGGCCTGGTTGGACGACGACGAAGCACCTAACCGGCGGTGGGCGGGCAACTCGATGTATGAACAGTGAAGCGCCGACGCCGTGACGAGACGATAAACGAAAAAAGAAACGGAGACCGGAAAACTAACACCTACATCGCCGGACTACATACCTACATCGCCAAGTGCGTTGCTCTACGCACTAAACAACTACTACTTTATACTTTCCCTAAACAACTATCGACCCCCAACACTCAAAACCAACACACAAACGCTCTGGTATCCGTGTTTGAAGTCGTTCGAAACGTCGTCGTCGTCTTTGGGCGCGTGAATGGCCAAATACTCAAAAGTCACGCCAAATTTGATGGTTGTTTCGCGCCAGGCTAAACTCTCCCCGTGTTCCCACCCGTCATAGTTTGTGAACTCGTCGAACACGAGTATCGTTCCTTTGACGATCAGGTTTCGTGTGAACAGCTGTTGGAGAAAAAAGAAAGTGCTGCTGTACAAATCGGCATCGGCGTGGACGAAGAGGACGGGTTTTTTTTTTGTTTTTTTTGAGACCGAATTCTTTTCGGATTTCGAGGCCGTCCATTCGGATGACGCCGAAAACGCCGCCGCCGTCGACGCGTGCCGTAATAAATTCCCACGCGATTCATCCAAAAATCCCGGAAGCGTGTCTTCGAACCACCCTCTGTGCAGTTTCACGTTATCCCCCGCCACGATCGGCGGGATGCCAAATAAATCAAACGCGCCTTTGGGAAACGCGGCGGTTTCGGATTCCGCGTTTCCTTTTTTCCAATCCTGCGGAAGGCCTTGAAAAGAATCAAAGCCGTGAATCACCGGTGCTCCGCTCGACAAGTCACCACCACCTGACGACCTCGATGCCCCCCACTTCTCCCTTAACTTCCCCGCGATGTGCGCGATGTCCGTCCCTTTCCACACCCCGAACTCCAGCCATAAAACAGGTCGCTTGAGCTCCTGCCACCGCCGCCACGCCGCGTCCACGGCGAGGTTCAAAACCCCGCGTCTGGTTTTACACCGCACCGCGTTTCGAACTTCGGGTGAGTCGTAGAACGACCGGGCGGAGGGGTGAATCCACCCTGGGTGCGCTGATGTGCTCGGGGGGGTGCTCGGGGATGCATCCGACGCGCGTCCTGATGAAGGCGCGGCGTCCATGCGGCACTCCCGAGTGGTGTTGATTTGATCTTTTGGGTGCGTAAAGCGTAATCAAAAACGCCGAAAGCTTTCGGGATTTACTTTCGTGACTCAAAACAGAATCGGTCGCACAGCCGCCCCGCCCCGGTCCCCGCGATGGTGGCCCCGGCGGCGGTCGCGAAGCGCTTTTGGGCGTACGGCACACTATGCAAAACCCCCGATGACGATAAATGGAGTGCACTGGACGCGGACTGCCGGGAAGTCGCGCTGAACATGTCTCCGGACGAAATCGGCCAATGTTTATGGTCGCTCGGGACGATTAGGAAGATGCCCACGAAAGGAACGTGGACGGTTTTGGAAATCGCAATAGAGGACACCGCGTCCCGGATGTCCGCCAAGAGCGTCGCGGTGTGCGTCTGGGCGTACGCCAAGCTCACGGAGCAGGGCTTGAAAAAACCGGACCGGGATGCGTGGCGCGAGCTTGAAGTCGCAATTGAAAAACACGCCAACGAAAACGCGTTCGCCAACGAGGACCTGGTCAACATCATGCACGCGTTCGCGACGTTGCCTCGAGAAGCGCCTGCGCCGCAAAGCGGGGAGGGCGAGGAAGGCGACGGCGACGGCGAGGCAGCACCGCCTGCAGTGGAAGGACCCGTGGAGGGCGAAGAGGGTGAAAAAGCTGAACCGATCCCAAATGTAGATGAGTGCTGGGATTCTTTGGAACGCTCGCTTTCAGAAAAGGCGGGTGACGAATTCACGCCAATCCAGGTCGCCACGACGCTGTGGATATTTTGCACGATGCACAAGCAACCCAGTGCCGAAACCTGGACCTCACTGGACACCGCGATGAATCGCATCGCGCACGACTTGAAAGGCACCCTCGAGTTAGCGCGATTGGCGTTCTTTTACCACTCCTTAAACAAAGCGCCTGTGGATGAAAAAACGCGGTGGCTCATGCACAACGCCGTGTTGCAGCAGCCAACCGGGCTGTTGCGAATCGGCTTGACACGAGAAAGCAACGGCGCGCGAGCTTTGTCGCGAATGGAAACAAGAGAAGCAGCGGCGCCGGCGTCCATTGACGCGGAAGGGTGGTTGCGGTGGGCGATGAATGAACCTGCCCCCGTTCCGCAGGCTAAGCACGCCCTTACGTTGGACCCAAACGCGAAACCGAAAGAGGATGACGAAACAAGCGCGGAGGGAAAGGAAGTTCCAGGGGAGTGAAAGTTACGAGCTCGACTTTGTAAATGATCCACCGGAATAATCAATGCGTAACGATTAATAAAGAACCGGTTGATATGCCTACCGGGCGCACCGGGCGGCGTGTGTGTAAGACCTGGAAAGAACACCCAAAACGGGGCCCACTTAACTCTTCCCCGCTTTCCGCGCGTTACTTTTCCGTTTGGACGTGTCCAGCTCGGCTTTCCGTAAACGAATCGCGGTCGGCGTGACTTCAATAAGCTCGTCTGCTTGTACGTACCCGATGGCTTCCTCCAGGGTCATGAGTCGGGGGGGGGTTAGCCGGACGGTCTCGTCCGTCCCGCTCGCGCGCATGTTCGTCAGTTTCTTCTCCTTACACGCGTTCACTTCCATGGTTTCGTCTCGGCTGGATTCGCCGATGATCATGCCTTACGATAGGTAAAAGGAAGTGTCAGTATTTCGGGCCATGTGTATGAGTAATTACTCTGGACAATCCGCAAGCAGTGCGCCTGGATTTGGGAAACGCGCAAGGCCGTACCTTCGTACACCTCCACTTTCGGTCCCACGAACATGCTTCCCCGGCTCTCGAGCTGCCCTAGGGCGTACGTCGTGGTCACCCCGGAAGCGCTTGAAATAATAGCCCCCTTCCGCACCTTGTCCAGCGCGCCCCTGTATGGCCCGTACCCGTGGAAGGACCGGTGCATGGTTCCCGTGCCGCGGGTTTCGTTGATGAACACGCTGCGGAACCCGATAAGCCCGCGCGAGGGGCACACAAATTCCAACTTGGTCCTTCCCCCCTCCCCGGCGCCGTGCTGCATATCCACCAGGTCGCCTTTCCTGACGGAAAGCGCCTCGATCACCCCCCCCACGTGTTCCTCGTCCACTTCCGCTAAAACTTCCTCTAGGGGCTCCAGCTTTTTGCCAGGGCGCTCGGGGTCGTCTTTGAACAGCACCGCCGGCGGGCTCACCGAGAGCTCAAAGTTTTCCCTGCGCATGGTTTCGATGAGCACGCCCAGATGTAGTTCCCCCCTTCCCTGTACTTCGAACCGGTCCCCGCCCCCGTTTTCGTCCTGCAGCACTCGCAACGCCACGTTCGTCTCCGCCTCCGCCACGAGCCTGTCCCAGATGTTCCGCCCGGTGAGATTTTTCCCTTCCCGGCCACCGAGTTTTGAGTCGTTCACTCCGAACGTCATCTTCAAAGTTGGCGGGTCGATGGGCGACGCGGGAAGCGGTTCCGTGACCGTGACCGACGCGACCGTGTCCGTAACGGTCGCCAGGGAAAGCCCCGCGACGGAAACGATGTCGCCCGCCGCGGCGGACGCCAGCGGGGACCGGACCCCACCGTGCGACGTGAACAGCTTGGGATTGGGAAAGAAAAGGTCAAACGTCTTGTATATCGCGATGTATGGACAACAGTCACCAGCGTTAGAGGTAAAACAGTGTGTCCGGATTTGGGAAAGCCGCAACACGTACCTTGGTCACGCGCCCGGTTTCGCGGTCGCCGTCGCCGCCGTCGCCCATTTTCATAGCCTTGACCCGGTCCCCGACCGCGACTCGGCCGCTCGCGACTCTGCCAGTCACCAGCCTTCCCACGAACGCGTCGTGCTCGATCATTGATACTAGCAACTTGAACTCGTCGTCCGGGTCCCCAGGCGGCGGCGGTACTCGGTCCAAAAGAACGTCAAGCAACGGCGCCACGGATTTGTCCGCCTTGTCGCCGCCGCACAAGCGCCGCGCTTCGTGAAAATCCAGGTGCGCCACGCCTTCCCGTGCGCTGGCGTAGACGATCGCGAAATCAAGCTGCGAGTCCGTCGCCCCCATGTTCGCGAACAAATCGAAAAGCTTGCTCTCCACTTCGTCACAACCAAGTTTTGTCACACCCGGCCGGTCGACTTTGTTGATGCAAACGACCGGGTGCAACCCTTTCTGCAGCGCTTTCGAAAGCACGAACTTGGTTTGCGCCATCGGGCCTTCCTGTGCGTCGACTAACAGCAAACACCCGTCCACCATGTCCAGCACTCGCTCTACCTCGCCCCCGAAATCGGCATGACCGGGGGTATCCACAGCGTTGAACACGCAGTCCCGCCACGGGAAACTCGTGTACTTGCTGCTAATAGTGATCCCGCGTTCTTTCTCAAGATCGTTGCTGTCCATCAACCGCTCGCTGGTGCTGACGTGTCCGCCCTGGTTCATAAGCGTATCAAGCAAAGTGGTTTTGCCGTGGTCCACGTGCGCGATGATGGCGAAGTTCCGAACCTTCGTGGCTGGCTTTTCCTCGGCGCCGCCGGAAGAGGACATCGCCAAGGCGGAGGCCGTGAAACACCGAACGTTGTTTTTCGCGATCGGCGGCGGTGCGACAAAAGTGCCGACGCGATCGGCGACGAAAACGCGGGTGCCACTGGACGTGACCCCCGTCCGAGGCGCCGCCATGAATACCGCAGCGCGCAGAAGCGCGCCGCCGCCGCGCCGCATGCCCGACATCGCGTCGCGACTTGGAGACCGCGCGTGTGCGAGTCACGGTCGCGCCAGTCATTCTTGATTTACAACGAATATCGCCAGCGCCCCGGCGCTTGGAGGTCGACCCGGCGAAGTGGGAAAAACATATTCGCGAAGAATGTTCTTAAGTTTTCGCGAAGAAACAAGGACCGGACCGGGGGAAGTAACGCGTGAAGGTACACACCGCGCACTGCGTCGGTGGTAAGAGTGTTACGGGACCACGGTGTCAACAACGTGTGCCTAAAATTGTCTGTGTGTTTAAACGCGCGCGCCCGCTCTCTCTAAAAAGTGATTTCAGAACGCGATTTCATCACGCGCTGGACGAAAACACGTTTCTCGCGATTAGTAAACCGCCGAGCGCGGTCAACGCCTTCGCCGCAATCGACGCGGCGTTGGTGAGCTTGGTTAACGAAGCCACACTGAACTCTTCGCTTTTGTCGTTTTTCCCGCCATCCACCGCGACCGCGGCTAGCGCCCAGGCCACCACGAAGGAAACGACTGGGTCCCCGGTGGTGACGGACACAAACGCCGCGGCGGTCGTGGCGAACAAAGTCGACGCGAACGCGAGTGTTAGTTTCGCGCCAGGCGCCCACCGCGCGACCGCCACCCACGAGTTCAAACTCACCAAAGACGCGCACGTGATCCAACCGAAGTGCATGGCTACGGGGAGGTGACAACACAGGTACGTGCCAATCGATAGTGGCGGCGAGGACGCGGCCGCAAACAAAAGCGCGTTGTGCGCTCCGCGAAGCGCGACGGCTTCGGCGCTGAGAAGAAAAGCGGGAAGCCAGAAGTGTCGAGGGCGCTTCGCCCACGGCCGGAACGAGACGCACCACAGGGATTGTAACAGGCACGCGCACGCGAACCAAGGCGCCGCGTGTGCGAGCATAGCTGATGCTACTGGGTTTGAGACTGCGACGCCGGGAACCGCGGCCATAGAGGCGAACGCGCTTTCGCCGACGAAAATCGGGCCCCAAATCGCAAACGCCCAGCCGGCGGGGGAGAAAAGACCGCGACTCCAATGCGCTCGAGGAATACCCGCCTCGGGTGTCGTTTCGTGGGTGGTGTTCGTGTCCGTGGTGTTCTCCTGCTTCTTCGCCATCTTCGCAGCCCTCTTCGCAGCCATCCCAGCCTTCTTCGCCGTCTCCGCCATCTCGCCGTCCACGCGCCCGGGGACGCTCACGGAAACCACATTCACGGCGAACGCGCCGACGGTCAGGATTTGCCACCCTCGCAATCCGAACGCCGGGATCGAGACGAGCCACCCCGACGCGGTGAGCTTCGCGAAACCCACCACGAGGCCACCCGCGGCGGCCACGATAGCACCGACAGCAGCGTCACGCGCGTCGACCATGACGCGGCGTGCGACGCTGGTGACGTGCGTCCCGGAGTGCTACGACTTCATTGGAGGTGCCGAAAAAAATATTGTTGTCGTATTCGGCCGTTGCCAACTGCTGTCTTGCAAACCTCGCCGCGCGCGTTGACGCCTCGGCTCGCCATGCCGCCCGCGCCGCGCGCGAAGTGGTTTTCGTGGACCTCCGCGATCGCAGTCGGTGTCGCCGTCGGCGCCGGTGCCTTCGTGTACTACCACCACGTGTTGGACCCGCCGAAGCGACCAAACGAATCTCGCGAAGATGAGAAAGACGCTTCTCGGAAGATTTCGGTCGTCGCATCCCCGTCGTCCGGGCCTGTGTCTCCCGGTGCGTCCAGCGCGGTGGGCGCTGGCACGCCCCAGCGCACGCCAAACACGGGCTCGCCCTCGACGCAATCCCCACGGCTGTCGAAGAAGGAACGGCAAAAACTCGCGGTGTCAAGAGCGCAGTCCGAGCTCCTCGGGTCGGGTCACTTCGGGGAGGCAGCGGATGAGAGTTGTAGTGATGTGGAGATACCCACGGACGCGGGCGCTTTGCGGGTGAGATTCGAGCGCGCGGCGGGCAACGTGGAGCGCATCGTGGGTAAGATGACGAGCGCGGACAAACTGTTAGTATACGGCCTGTACAAGCAAGCCACGACAGGCAAGTGCGCTTTGCCGAAACCGAGGCTCCTGGAGGGCATGACCAAGCACGCCAAGTGGGTCGCGTGGAGCGAGCTCGGGGATTTGCCAAAGGCGTCGGCGATGACGGAGTACGTTTTGCTGGTGGAAAAGTTGTGTGGGGTAACGATGCCGACGTCGTCTGCGGGGAAAGGCAACTCCGAAGAAGGCACATACGTGCGTGGGGATGCTTTGCCAGAAGACGTGGAAGAAGACGACTTGGAAGAAGAGGACATGGAAGAAGAAGAAGACTCCGAAGACACAGAAGGCGAATTCGGTATGGGCGGTCCCGTGTTCAGCCGTCCGGAGCTACCCTTCGACGCGCCTGTTGGGGGGGACGGCACAAATGGGGACGATTCGGAAACTCCGTTACGACGCGCGGCGCGCTTCGGCGACGCCGTCGCGGTTCGCCGAATATTCGCAAACGCGACGGAAGCGGGTGTACCTTTTTTTTTCGACCACCGCGACGACGAGGGGCGAACCGCGCTGCACTGGTGTGCGGACGGGGGGCACTGGGAGTGCGTGGACGTGCTGCTCACGGCGGTGGAACAAGTGATGGTTAACTCAGCAAGTCATGAGTTAACTTTGGTAAAATTCGTAAACGCCACGGACGACGAAGGCCAAACCGCGTTGCACTACGCCGCGACGGTGGAGTCGGGGAAAACGTGCGGCGTTTTGTTGCGCTGGGGGGCGGATCTCACGTTGAAAGACGCGGATGGCGAAACGCCTGCGGAGCTGGGGGCGAGGGAACTGGCGGAGAGCGCGGATGTTGAACTAGAAGCGCGGGCGACGTAACGCTCAAAGTATGTGTCACTTGGATTTTTGCTGCACAATTTCGTTTGTCACCGCCAAATAAAGAATCTCACCAGTTCCTTCTGCACGCGTCGACCGTCCCCACGGTTCATGGCGTGCGTTGCGTGTTCGGCGACGCCATCGTGTGGTGCGTTCCAAACGCGAAACGCGTCATCCACCGCGTCGTCGTCATCGCCTCTGAGGGTTAACCGGCGCGCGCGTATCGTCACTCCCGCGACGCGCCGTGGTGTCCCGGAGGAGTCCGAGGATGGACCGACGTGGCGCGATCGCGTGACGAACTTGAAGACGAACGGCCCGGGGGACGGCCGGGGGGTTGGCCGTAGAAATCGCGGGCCGAGGCGTGTGATCAAACCTTCCATAACGCGCAAGCCGGGTGACGCACCGGCGGTGAACAGTAACGACGCGCGCATCGCGGCTTGGCGAGCGGAAAATGGGGTTGGTGCAAACGAAGATTCGGTTGGAGGTGGTGGGACGATTCGGAACGACGTCAACACCGACTCAAGTAAAAAGAAACCTCAACCCTCGCCCTGGCTAACCACGGATTCGGAAACGAAGCAATACGGACTCTTACACGCCTCAACCGCGACGTACCCGGCGTACGCCACGCTAAATACCCCCACGAAATACGACGACTCGCCGCTCGACGCCGTCGCAATTTCGGCGACGACGGAAAATTTAGCGCGAGCGTTCGGTTTGGACGCCAACGCGGCGGGCGACCCGAGTAAATACGAAACCCTGGTCGAAGTCGCGCTGCGGATTCACAATGAGCGTGTCTCTGGTGACAACGATACACAATCAGCACAAAAGAAGTTACGAAAGCTCATCGGGCGCGTGATGCGCGGCTCGATTCGAAGCGCCGCGCCCGCCTTTCTGTACGACGCGGAGGTCGAAACTCCTTTCGTTCCAAATCCGTTCCCCGACATTGTTAGGTCTGTTGAATCCCTGGTGAAATCGGCAGTACCTGCTGATTTAACTCGGGAAGTCACGGGAACCGTGGCGTCCGAACTCACGGAGTGGATGTTCGGGCCGTCGTCGTTGACAAGCTCTGGCGGCGTCACCGTGGTGACGATCAAGAAGTGCCGGTACCTGGAAGCCACGCAAAGTCTCGGGGTGTGTACGCACATGTGTAAGTTACCCGCACAAGACGTGGTGCTGAGCGAATTCGGCGTGCCCCTGCACGTCGAGCCTTGTTTCAAAACCGGGAGTTGCCAGATGCACTTCGGTAAATACCCGCCGAGTGATGAGTGATAAAAACGACCCGGCGACGCGGCGCGAAACGCTTGCGTACACGAGTCACTGCATGTCTAATAGTCTTTCAATCAAAACAGTGAACAGAAATGCGGGGTCTTGTTCCTTTATTATGTCGTTCTCTCACGGTACCGGTACTGCTTGGTTCTCGTTCAACCACGCTTGCACGTCCAGGTGGCCATTCTCCGATGCTTTCGACATCCACTGCACCCAGTCCCAAGGGCACCCGTTCGCGCGCGCCCACTGCAGCACACCAAGCTGCCCGCACTTCGCCGCATACGAGCACGTGTACTCGTCCCACGGGCAGCCGTTTGCGCGCGCCCACTGCAGCACCTCGAGGTACCCTTCGTGCGCCGCGTACCTGCACGTCAACATGTCCCACGTGCAGCCGTTCGCGCGCGCCCACTGCAGTACTTCGAGCTGCCCGAACAACGCCGCAAGCTTGCACACCTTCGACTTGTCCAGACGACCTTTCTGGAGCTTGTGTTGAAGCGTATCTAAGCACCCGAAATGCGCGGCTCGTTCAGTTGTCATCTCCTCCACCCGAAGTCCCGTCCTTTCCACCGCGTCGCGCATCGCGCGGCTCACCGCTTTTAGCCGCGCGAGAACGATGGGGTCAGTGTCAGATCTGAGGATGTGAGTGACCACGACGTCTTGCGGAAGGCCGGGGAAGGCCTCCTGCGGGTTAGTATCGCGCTCGCGCTTTCTCTTGCGCGCGCGAGTTTCCACACCGCACACTGCGTGGGAGGACATAGCGGTCGGGTACGGTCGGTGGTTGGCGTGGTGCGTGGCGCGCGGGAGCTGTGGCGGGAGGTGCGGCTGCCGTGTTCTAGGACGGTACGAAAGAAGGGGAAAAGCACAGGATTTGGGTTTCTCGGAAAGTGCGAAGATGAATCGTCCAAACTCATCACACATCACCCGCAGTCTCACTCAAAAGTCTACCTAGACAAAGTACTACCCAGTATTACCTATTACACAAAGTACCACCTTCAACACACACCACCCCGGGTTCTTTCTACTCCTCGTCCGACTCCTCGAAATCCAAACCCTGGCTCCACCGTAACAGCGAGTCCACGGATTCGGCGCCGGAGACGTTTTCGTTTTCGTCGGCGGAGACGTTTGATTCGTCGAAATATAAAGCGTCGCTCTCGTCGTGCCGCGTGAAACAGCAAGCCTCGCGCACGTCACCACCGGCGCTCCAAGCCCTCGCCCGTAATCGCAGCGCGCTGTGTAGTGTCACCGCACCAACTGGTGTTCGCACACCACGGTTCGTCACGCGAACTGGGTTTACCGCCGACAAAGTGTTTCGCGCCGGTCGCGGCGACGAGGAGGCGGAGGACGAAACGCGGAGCGGCCGCGAACGTCGCGCCGCGACGCGTTCTTCCATCGCCAGGGTGTGATACCCCAACCTAAACTCGGTACCTGCGGCGGCCAGTGCCCGCACTGCTCTACCGCTCAAGACCCGCCAGTCGTTGCGTTCCACGCGGACGTACTTGTTCGTCCGTTTGCGTATCTCGTTTTCTGTTTTTATTTTGAACCCTTTTTGGGAAACGCTCGTCTTGAGCGCCGCCGCCGCGCGCTCCGACGCCTTCGCCTTGTTTTCCTCGAAGTAATCCTCCGGACTCTGTTGGTTCAGATCCTGCACGGGGTGGTGCGTGAATATGCGGTAGTATATGACCGGGTGGTCGTATGGGTATTTACCCAGAAGACCGGGTCCTAGCCGCAAACGCAAATGAACGCGCGCGCCGCGGTCGTTCACAAAAAACGCCTCGGTTGGTTTTTCGAATCGCAGCGTTTTCGGCGCGGAGCGGATCACGTCGGTGGTTTGTGTGGGTTGGTAGTCACCACTTCTCGTAAGCAGGTGGTGGTGGTGAACCCAATCAAACCTCATCACGCCGCCTGGTGGTCTTCGAACAAGCAAGTCCCGTTTGAAGCGGTACTCGCGCTGACACACATAGCGGCGCCAACACCGCGCGATGCGAATAACGGCCTGGGTTCGGGAAGGCATTTTAAGGACGAAGTTTAACACTGTCAGAGATGATGAGATGGAGTGAGACCAAACGAGATCAGGACCGAAACGAACTCATGTGCGTCGCATCGCGGTTCCGAGTTGGCGGTGGCGTCGTTTCACTGACCGGGGTGTCGCCTTGTATAGTAGCGCTGCGTCGTTCGCCGAGATGTTCGCCTGTCACTCGCCAATGGCTCCGCGTGGTGGTGACGGTTCGTTGGGCTTTGTTTGGAAAAGCACTTGCTGACTCTCGTGGTTTCTCCATCTCAGAGGAAACGCTTCGTACCTTTCCTCGTCGCGCGACGTGGCGGACCCGCGCCTGGATCACGACCGCGGCGTTTCTAAGCGTGACGTACGCTCGGCGAGAACGCGTGCGCCGCCAAGCCGCCTGGATCTTGGACGCGACGAAGTCGCGGAACGACGTCGTGGGCACCATGCGCGGCGTTATGAGTCCGTCGGTTTCCTCCACGCACAACTTCCATGATTTTTGCTTTTTTTTGCTAATTTTGAAGCCAAATTTCATCGGACCGTCCGATGAACCTTAAAAAAAAACGTGGGTCTGGCTGGAGCTCACTGCCTAACTCTGCCCAGTGCCCACCGGTACCTACCATACACAACAAACACCAAACGTCTTCTTGCAGCGACCAAACCAGAGACGAAACCTAGGTCCTAACAGAAGCACGTACAGAAATCTCGATTTCAGATATTGAAGCACTCCATCCGCGTCGCGCGGGACCCAAAGGCGTCGTCACACGCCCCGGTTCCCCCGCGACCGTCTCGGAGTGCGAGAGACGCGCGTCTGAATTGGTGAAGGCCGATCGTACGTCGCGCCGATTGAAGCCCGGAGGGGGGTGGATTAAATCAGATTCGTCGGTGGCGCCGGACTGTTTGGAAAAATGACCACCCCAACCACCGTCACCCTGACCCCGAGGTGCGTACATGCTCGTCGGCCGTACCGATCGTGTCCTGACGCACCGGGTACCGCGATACCACACCTGACGCGCATCGATCGCGGTGGTGGACCACCACCCATTGGGCGCTCCCTCGGACCACGACGATCCCGGATTTACCCTTCCCGCCCCATTCTCACCTGAGCTTTTATTATTTGTTGCTCGTGTCTCACTCGTGGCGCTCGCCCCCACGTACGACTAAACCCTAAACCCTTTACTGACCCTGTCTCCCCAAACCCTCCCTCACCCTAAACCCTCAACTAATCAGTCAATTCGAAACCCACGCCGCGAAGCTCACTACCTGCGACAAGCCTAAGGATCGTTTGGCGCTTGTCAATGAGGTTCGCGCCTGCGTGGACGCGGTGCACACGGGCGACTATGGTTCCTTCCTCAACGCGTTTCTTCCCGCGTTCGACGCCGTGCTTGAAACGACACCACCCCAACTAGAGGACAATAACATGCACAAAACTCGAAAGTGCGTGTTGGAAATGCTCAACAAGCTGCCGCACAACGAACACTTGCGGCCGCACGACAAAACCGTGCTGCGCTTGGCGACCAGTTCGCTGCGCGTGGAGAACGAAGAAAACGCCCTGATCTGCTTGCGCGTAATTTTCGACCTCCACCGCAACTTCCGCCCTTCCCTGGAGTTCGAAGTCGAGCCCTTTCTGGAGTTTGTCAGGGACGTGTACGAGCAGGTGGAAGGAACAGTGGCTGAAACCTTCGGCGACGGCGGCGGGAAAAAGGCGAGCGACAAAAGGAAAGAACCGCCCCCGGCACCCGTGTCCATCAAAAGCACCCGGTCCTTCAAAGTCCAAACCGAGTGCCCGCTGATTGTGATGCTTCTGTTCCAGCTCTACGCCAGGCTGATTCCGTCCAACGTCACCACGTTGTTACCCCTGATGGTGAAAACGATCGGCCTGAAGGTACGTATTTCCCAAACACCACGGTCCGCCTCTGCGATTGCCCATACGAGACGTTAACCACTTTCTTTTTTATCGGCCTCAAGGCGACCAAGGATGGCGAAACCGTTCCGTCGCACCTACAGCGCCCGTTCGCGGACATGACCGGCGCGCAGGTAAAGACGGTTTCGTTTGTCACGTACCTGCTACGCGGGTACTCCGCGTTAGTCCAGCCCCACCGGGACGAGGTTTCGCAATCCATCGTCAGCCTGTTGCGAACGTGTTCCGATAACGTCGCGACTAGGAAGGAGCTGCTCGTCGCGACGCGGCACGTGTTATCCGCGCCCGACTTCAGACGGGGGTTTTACCCGCACCTGGATTTGCTTCTGGATGAACAAACCTTGGTCGGTACCGGCCAGGCGTGCATCGAGACGTTGCGCCCGCTGGCGTACTCGTTCCTCGCGGAACTGGTGCACCACATGCGCCTGGAGCTCTCGATGCCGCAAATACGCCGCGCCGTGTATCTTTTTTCGCGAAACGTCCAGGACAAAACCCTGCCGCTTTCGATTCAAATGACCTGTGCGCGGTTGATGCACCACCTGGTGGAGTCGATTTTCAGGCGAAGAAACGACCCGACACAGGCGGACGAAGCGCGCGCGAACTTGGTTCGCATTCTAGACGCCACCGTGGCGAAGGTACGGCCTTGCGCGTTTCCCAAACATAGACGACTGTTTTACCGAAGCTGGTGACTGTTTGTCCATACATCGCTATATACAAGACTGACACTTTCTTTCTTTAAAACTCCAAAGTTCGGCACGGTGAAGCCGCAGGTCAAGCTGCTTCTTGAAAACGGCAAAAAAGCGGAAGCCGCGGAGTTGGCGGAACAGCAAAAAGCCAAAGCATCACAAGATGCCGCGCTCGGGGTGGTGGTTGTTGTGGAGAAGGTTGAGTCCACCGAAACGAAACCGGAAATCGTTAAAGCCGACGACGACAAGGAATCCGCCGACCCAAAGGAACCCACGGAGCTCGTAGGATTCGACGGCACGGTGCAAACCCCGAGCGACGCGCTGAAGAGTTTAGCGGACACCAAGGCGCTGGTGAAAACGCTGGTGATTGGCATGAAAACCCTGTTGTGGTCCATCACGAACTTCCACGGCAGCACGCAGCAAACGCAAACGCAACAAACGGCAGGTGCGGTCCCCAAGGCCAAGGGGTTCAGGGAAGGCGAGCTTCGCCGCGCCAGCGGGTTCGTGCAGAACGGCGTGCGGTGCCTCGCGCTTTACCAAGGCTCGGAGTGTGCGGAGATGTGCACGCACTTCGGTGAGGCGCTGGCGGTGCTAGACCCGCGGTCGTTCCTGGACATCATTTGTCTAAGACTCGACGCCCTGCTCGGCGGCGGCGAGCCGTACGAACTGGCGCCGATGGTGCAGCTGCCGCACATTTTGTTACAGTCCCCCGCGCTCGGCCGGAGCTTCGCGGACGCGCTCGCGACGCACCTGGTGAAGGACCGGTTGCACGCGTTATCGGACCCGCAAAGCCCGCAATCGCAGCTTGTGCTGAAACTGTTCTCACTTCTGATGCACGCGGTGAGCAAGTACAGCTCGTGCGAAGCCGTGTTGTCGCCGCACGTCGTGCCGTTAGTCGAGGCGTGCTTGAAAGCCATGAAGGAAGTGGACGACCCGTCCGCGTACGTCAGGTTGCTTCGTTACCTTTTCCGAGCCCTGGCACAAGCTAAGTTTGACTTGCTTTACCGCGAAGTGGTTCCGGTTTTGCAGCCGACGTTAGACGCCCTGCTGGCGCTGCTTCACGGCCCTGATACGCACGAACTGAGCGACACCGTGGTTGAGTTGTGTTTGACGCTTCCCGCGCGTTTGTCGAGCATTTTACCTCACCTGCCGCGACTAGCGCACCCGCTGTTACGCGCGCTTAAAAGTACGTCAAGTGAGCTACAACTTCTCGGGTTACGAACCCTGGAGTTCTGGGTTGATTCGTTGAACCCGGACTTTCTTGACCCGTGCATCGCCGAGGTGGAGAGCGACTTGATGCTCGCGCTGTGGGGTTTGTTGAAGCCGCAGCAATCAGGCGCGCCGTTCGGCGCGAAGGCGCTTCAGATGCTCGGGAAGCTGGGTGGCCGAAGCCGGTCGTTTCTACGCGAGCCCCTAGCGCTTGACGCGAAGGAAAACCCGGAACACGGCTTGCGTTTGATCTTAACCTTCAAACCAGAAACAAGCTTCCTGGTACCCCTGGACAGGTGCATCGCCCTGATGCGCACCATCCTGGCCGCGCCCCCCGTGCCGAACCTGAAAGGCGCCGAGGCGCTTGTGGAGCACCGGAAACACGCGCTCGCGTTTCTCCGCGCGTGTTTAGCCTCGGTGCTGAACGTGTCTGGTGGGTTGGCGCGGTCTGGGGCGAACACGGTGGAAATCAGGGCGGCGCTGGAAGGCGTGGTGCAGGGGTGGTTCCAAAACGCCGATTCCGACGAAGGCGGCGCGAACGGCGCGGAGGATTCGAGCGCGAAAACCCGGCTCGGGAACAAAACCAAAACGCAGCTCGAGGCGGAGAAATCCGTTTTCAAGCAGCTCCTCACCGCGGTGGTCGCGGCGGAGGCTGACCCTACCCTGAAAACCGCGAACGACGGGTTCGTGAGTTCAATCGCGGAACACTTCGCGATGCTTTTCGTGTCGGGGGCGGCGCCGCTCGTCACGGGCGGGAGCGGGCGCTCGGGCGCGATTCTCGCCAAAGAAGCCGCCGCGCGATCCGCCGCCGCCGCGTCTGTATTGGCCACGGGTGCCGACGACGACGCCGGCGACGACAAAAACGCTAAGAAAGGCAAAACTCCGCCTCCCCCCAGCCCCAAGAAAACCCGAGGAGGCCGAAGGGGGAAGAAGGATGATGAGGAGGAGGGCAAGGACGAGGACGACGATGACAAGGATGACAAGGATGTCGAGATGAAGGACGCGCTCGACGACCCGGACGCGGTGGACATCGACACGTCACACGCGAGGTACAAGAAACGCAAGGGGACCAGCGCCTCCCTCACCACCCTCGACGCCACCCTGTTCTTGGACGCGCTGATGGACGCGATGGAGAGCGGCAAGCGCCCGCACGTCGAAGCGGCGCTGCGCGCGGTACAGACGTTCATCGACGGCGTCATGACTCTGGCGTGCGACGCCTCCGTGGTTGGGGTTTCCGCGGAGGACGCCAAGGACGCGCGCGCCTGCGTCGCCCACGCTGAGGCGTGCTTGGAACTGGAAAATAAAGAAAGGGAATGCGCTGCGATCGCCGCGAAGGCGATGAGGGACGCTGGCATCGACCCGAGCGCTGTGGAGGCGGATGCCGCGGATGTCGCGGACGCCGCGGAGGCGGCGGACGCGGATGCGGAAAAAGCAAAGGAGAAGGACTCGGAGATGAATTACGCCGGCGACAAGGACGAAGACAAGGAGGAGGACAAGGCCGAGATGGCGTCGCCGAAACAAACGCGCGCGTCGCGCCGGGGCGCCGCCACGTCCAGCAAGAAGTCCGCCAAGACCGAAGACGAGGATGGCGAGGACGCGGACGCGGCGTCGAAGGACGAGGGCAAGATGGAGGACGGGGACAAAAAAGGTGATGTCAAGAAGGAGAAAGACGCGTCTATCGTCGCGGCGGCGGCTGAAACCCCCGTTCCTCCCGCCCTCGACTCGCTCGTCGCCGAGCTCCTTCCCCGGCTGACGCACATGTGCTTCAAGAAGAGCTGGCAATCCGTGGTGGGCGGCGTCGCGGGTATCGACGCGTTGACCAGGGTTCTTCCCGCGACCGCGTTGCAAACGCACCTGCCGCGAATCCTACAAGCGCTTCTGTACGTATTTCCCAATTACCATATTTCGCCGACTGATTGCCCATACGAGACTGACACTTTCTTTTTTATCTCTCAGACGCGCGCTGCGCTCGCTCCCCGCGCACGCCGTGGTGGAGGTGCGCCTCGCGACGCAGATTTTCCACCGCGTGTTGGAAAGCGCCACCCCGGTCGGTACCACGCTTCGCGGCAGCGACGCGCCCCCAAGGCTGGAGCACGCCACCAGCGTGCTCGCCGAGGAGCTCTTCTCCACGTCGTCGTCGCCCACGGTGCGGCCGGTTGTGGAAAAAGCGGTGGCGGGCCTGGCGAAGCGCTGCGGCGTGGACGTTGGATCTGTTCTGGACGTCAAGGCTGCGCACGTCGGCGGTTTGCTTTCGCGCCCGCTGCACACGCGGCGCGTCCAGGTCCAGGTCCAGGTGGTGCGGATTCTCGATTTCTGTCTTTCCACCAAACCCGTACCGCTGATCAAGATCCACGCGTCTTTCGTGGGGTTGCTTCAAGAAGCGCTGGCGTTCGCGGAAACCGACGACGCCAGCCTCGCCGCTTCGGTCGCGAAAACCGCGCCCGGTAACAACACCGGCGTCACCTCAAACGGAGACGACCTGCACGCCCTGCGCGAGGCGTGTATCAAGCTCATGTGCAGCGCCATGGCGTGCCCTGAGCTCAAAACACCGGGGCCTGGCGAGGACACGCTGCAGCAGCTGCGGCAGCGAATCATCACCATGTTTTTCAAATCCCTCACGTCGCGGTTTGAACCCGTGGTTGAGCTCGCGAAGCGCGGGTTGAAACGCGTGATTCAACAACAAAGCCTTTCCAAGGAGCTACTACAAAGCTCGTTGCGGCCTATTTTGGTCAACCTGGCGCACTACAAGAACCTTTCCATGCCGTTGTTGGTCGGTTTGGAACGTTTACTGGAGTTGCTTTCGAACTGGTTCAACCCTACGCTTGGGGAGAAGCTGTTGGAACACCTGCGGCGGTGGCTGGAACCTGACCCGAACGCGGCGGGGAAAACAACCAACGTTCCTGGGCAGCCTCCGCAGCAAACCAACCGACCGCCTCCAAAAGATTTCAAAATAGCCGCCGCGATGATCAACCTGTTCCACCTCCTGCCGCAAGCCGCGGGGAAGTTCCTGGAGCCGCTCGTGATGCTCACGGTGCAGCTGGAACAAGCCCTGCCCGCGTCCGGCGTGCACTCCGAGGTGAACTCGCTGTACCGGGCGCCGCTGTGCAAGTTCCTCGCGCGGTACGCCCCGGACGCGATTGATTTCTTCTTACAGAGAATCGACCAACCTCAGTTTTTCTTCAGGCTGCTTGATATGCTGCGCATGCAGAAGGAGGGGAAGCCGCTGCGGGAGGAGCTTTGCGGAAACGCGGGGAAAATCATCGCTCGCGCGTTCAAGTGGCCGCGTACGGGCGCGTCTTCTGTGACCGACCAAGCTGCGTCTGAGACCGGGGTCAACGCCGAAACCGGCATCTCGGGTTTGGGCGGCGGCAGCGATTTAGCCTCGTACAACGGCCTCAAGCTCGTCGCCGTGCTCGCGAAGCACGACCCGGCGTGGCTGGCGAGCCAGCCCGAGCTGTTGCTGGAACTCTGGTCGCGCTGGCGAAGTCCGGCCCGGGCGGAGCGGCTGCGACACGAGGAACTCCTCGCTCTTTCCGAGCTCCTGGAAAGCAAGCGCCTCGTGAAGTGCTTCACCAACGTCGTGCTTCACGACAAAACCAAGGTTGAGTACCTGTTTGACGTTCTCTCCGTTTTCGACGCGAAGACGTGCGTGGACTTTACGTTTCTGGTGCGCTTTTACAAAACCAACGTCGCGGAGGAATTCACGAGCGCGGAGAAACACGCGGTGCTGTTACACTTCCTTGAGGCGTTCAAGACAAAGTCAATGAGCGCCTCTGAGCTAACGCACGCCACCCGACTGATCATCATCCCGATTCTGGAAGCCACGCTGAAGGACGTGTCTACTGATTCGGACCGGATGGAGGAGGCGAAGAAAGTTTTAACGGAGGACGTCGTGGCGTCAATCGTGAACGACCTTTTGGAAACCGCGGATGACGACGAGTCCAGCGACGACTCCGTACACACAGAAGCCATGCGGGTGCAGCTGTTGCGGATGGGCACGTTGTTGATCCGGCACGTCCCTGACGAGCTCGTACGGCACCGAAAGGAACTGATCAAGTTCGGGTGGAACCACCTGAAATCCGAAGACGGCGGGGCGAAGCAGTTCGCGTTTGTCAACGTGTGTCACTTTCTGGAGGCGTACCAGGCGCCTGAGAAGATCGTGCTGCAAGTGTTCGTCGCCCTGTTACGCGCGTGCCAGCCCGAAAGCAAGGACCTTGTCAGGCAAGCCCTAGGCGCGCTGACCCCGGCGCTCCCAAAACGGCTTCCGCAAGGCGACCACAAGTACCCGATTTGGATCCGGTACACGAAGAAGATCTTGGTGGAGGAAGGGCACTCGTTACCGCACCTGATTCACGTGTGGAACCTGATCGTGTCGCACGAGTCGCACTTTTACCCGAGCAGAGCACAGTTCGTGCCTCAGATGGTGAACTCGCTGTCGCGTCTCGGTTTGCCGTCGTCCTCGCCCGCGGAGAACAGGGCGCTTTCCGTGGATTTAGTGGAGCTCGTGCTGCGGTGGGAAAAGTCAAGGGAACGGCGGGTCAAGGAACACAAAGAGGCGAAAGGCGAAACAGACAAACACGACGACGACGACGACGAGGATGCGGATGACGACGATCCGAAAAAGCAGGAACCGAAGGTCGGCACGAAGCGCGGTCGGAGGGATTCGAATCACTCGGCGGAGAAGAAGGAGGAGAAGCAAAAAGACCCGCCAAAGCGACGACGCCCGCGCAGAGGCGCCGATACCGAAGACGACGACGACGACAACGACGACAAAAAAAACAGCATCATGCCCACCGCTAACGACGAAAAAGACAAGGACGTCGCGATGGGGGACGCGGATGACATCGACATGGACAACGACGACGACGGGCCGAGGGGGTCAGGCGATGTCCCGATCGCGCCTGACGCGGATGATTTCGCCCCCACGCCAGGGATGCGGGAAATAATGGTCAACTTCTTGGTGCGCATGTCTTTCCTCACCGGGGAGAGCAAGGAGAACGTGATGCTGGCGCTGCACGCGCGGTCGCTTTCGCTGTTGCGGGAAGCCCTGAACACGTGGCCCACGGCGAACATCAAGTTCGCGTTCATCGAGAAGTTACTTGCCTCCACCGCCGCCGCGGGCGGCGACGCCACGAACACGCTACGCACGGGGCTCGCGGTGTTCAACGTCGCCCTTGATGCGGACGCCGAAAGGTTCGTGTCAGGCAACGCCCCGCAGCTGGCGCAGATGCTGGAGCCTTGTTTCAACAGCAAATCGCAGGAGACGCACGAAGCGCTGGCCAACGCCCTGGCGCGGGCGATGTACCCGCCGCCCACGCCCGGGGCGCCGCCAGGCGAACGAGGCATGCCTCCTCCCGAAACCAAGCTTTTGCAGCACCGGCTTGACGAGCTTTGCGCGAAGCACGTCGCCGCCGCGGTTGCCGGCGCGGGCGCGGGCGCCGCGGCGACGCCTAACGCGCAGACCCCGGACACGAGCGTGGCGTGCGTTTTGACGTGCGTCTCCGCGCTCGCGGAGCGACACCGCAAGGTCGTCGACCGGTATCTGCCGCACCTCGTGAAGCTGTTGTCCCGGCTCACGCACGAACTCAACCAAGCCAGCGCGGCGGGTAACGCCCCGCCCCCCCGGGCGCCGACCCGAGGAGCACCGCCTACTCCGCCCGCGCCTGAATACGGCAGCGCGGCGCACGTCATGTCGCGATGCGTGGCGCTCATCGCGAGCAGAGTCGTGCCTAGCGGGGGCGAGCACAAACAGCTGTTTCTGCGCATGCTGCTTCAGCTCATCAACGACCCGAACACGCACGGCGCCGTGCTGATGGCCGCGCTTGATGCGGTGAAGGGGTGGGCGGACGACGCCGTCGCCGGTGCCGTGCCAGGCGCCGTGGGCGACGCCGCCGCGATTCCCGCCTCGGTGCTCGCCGCGAACTCGGCGAAGAAGGAACCCGTGGACACGGCGGTCGGCGACGGCGCGGAGACCGAAAAAGAGAAACCCGGCGACGACGACACCGATGTCGACGACGAGACACCCACGGCGAGGGCTACTCGCGGCGGCAAGGAGAGGCCCGGCCCCAGGGGCGGCAAGGAAAAGCCGGGCGCTGAGGCGGCCCGGGAGAAAGCCGCGGCTGAAAAGGCGGCCAGGGAAGCGGAGGAGGATGACGACGACGACGACGGGGGGGACGAGAAGGACGAGAAGGAGGACACCACCAAGGCCGAGGGCAAGGACGTCGCCGAGGCAAAGGCGTCTCCCGAGAAACCCGAAAAGCCGCCGCAAGCCGCCAGCCCTTTCCCCGAACCAAACCGCCCCGGGTCGCTTTCTGTGAAGGAAACGGTTCTTTTCCTGTCAAAGCTGGCGCACCTCACGCGGCTGGGCAGAGAAGTAACCCAAACCACGGAGTGGGAGGAGAAGCTGTTGGGAACGCTTCACTCGCTTTGCGCGTTTGAAGGTACGGGTTTTTTCCAAGCACCACACACTGCCTGCCTGCTCGGCCCGATTACCACGACTGTTTACTCATACTGGTGACACAGTACTGTGGTAAAACGACACAGTACTGTGTCAATTTACCAGAAGTCACACTACTATACCCTTTCCAATCCCTCATACACATCACGACCGACTGACACTTTGTTTTTTATCGTCTCAGGCGGCGACCCTGTTCCGGGCGACCCGAACGCGCCGCCCAGTTTGCGACAGGAAGTTTTCACGAAAGTCGAGCGGAACCACTTGTTGGGGTTGCGAACAAGACACCCCGAGCTCCGGGAGAAGTTCTTCGCTTTGTACCACGGCGCGGTGGGGAAGAGCCTTTTTCACCGCTTGCAGTTTGTGCTTGCGGGGCAGGAGTGGGACGCCATGGCGGATACGTTTTGGCTGAAACAGGGTTTGGATTTGATTCTCGAAACGCTGGCGGAGACTGAGCGCGTTACCTTGGCGCCGAACAGCGCGAGGGTGGTTTCGCTGTTCCCTGAAAAGAATGCCAAGGACACGGGCGCTGACACTTCAGCTGACCCCAAAACGGGCACTCCTGTGCCTCCCAAAGCGCCGTCAACGCCAATCGGCAAGGACGCGCCTGGTACGCCGAGTGACAAGTTGAAGGAAATGCTGGACCGCCACGCCGTTTTCGTCAAGGGCGTCGCGGAGATGCGGGTTTCGAATTTAGTCAACCCGCTTCGCGAAGTCGCCACCCGGAACGCACACGTTGCGTATTACATGTGGGTCCTGGTGTTCCCGATCGTGTGGGCCACGTTGAGACGAGAGGAACAAATGCAACTCGCCAAGCCGATGATCGCGCTGCTTTCGAAGGAGTACCACCAAAGACAAGCCGCGGTGCGCCCGAACGTGGTACAGGCGCTTCTGGAGGGCATTTCGCTTTCGCAGCCGCAACCCAAGATCCCGTCCGAGCTTATTAAGTTTTTGGGAAAAACATACAACGCGTGGCACATCGCCATCGCGCTGCTGGAGAACCACGTGGTGCGTTACCCCCAGGAAGCGCGTTGCTTTGACGCCCTCGCGGAGCTGTATCGGCTGCTGGGCGAACAGGACGTTTTAGTCGGGCTGTGGCGCCAGCGGTGCAACAGCGAAGTCACCAGGGTGGGTTTAGCGCTGACGCAGCACGGGCACTGGCAAGAGGCGCAGGATGTATTTTTCCGCGGCATGCAGCGCGCTTCCGCCGGGCAGGTAAGCGGGGTCACGAAAACCGAGCTTTGTTTGTGGGAAACCAACTGGCTGGAAAGCGCGAAGCAGTTGAACCAGTGGGAGCTCGTTTCCGATTTCGCGCGAAGCGTGGACCACACCGAGCTGCAGCTCGGTTCCGCGTGGCGTCAAAACGACTGGAACGGCGTGAAGGACCTGTTACCCACGTCCGCGGCGACCTCGGAGGTTGAGGAGACCCCGGAGTTGTACGTCATACGCGTGTACAACGCCCTGAACTCGGGGAGAGTAAGCGAAGCGGAGCAGTGCTGGAAACAAGCCGTGAAGGTACGGCCTTAGGGCTTTCCCAAATCCGACACACCGCCCGTTTTACCTCTAACGCGCCTGTGACTGTTCAGACCGATTACGGTGACTGTTGACCAGGCCATCGTCCAACACGCGTCCAATACACATACCGATTACCCCTCCCTGTTGTCCACACATCGTGCAATACACGTCCAATACACATACCGATTACCCTCCCTGTTTGCCCATACAAGACTGACACTTTCTTTCCCGTAAAATCGCAAGTTGTTTCTGGACCGGTGGTGGCGTTTGCCCGAGCTCGGCGCGGCGGCGCACGTCCAGGTAAGTATTTCCCATTTACCACATTCTGTCGACTGATTGCCCATACGAGACTGACACTTTCTTTTTTATCTCTCAGAGCCTTCACGGTTTCCAAGTCATGGTCGAGTTACAGGAATCCACGCGAGTGCTGGTGGAGCTTTCCAACGCGCAAAGGCCGAACCACCAGAACCCCGGGCAGTGCCGCACCCTGGTACAGGACGTCATGGAAACTTGGCGCCTGCGCACGCCGAACCGGTGGGACCCGGTGCCTTGGTGGAACGAGGTTTTGACTTGGCGCGGGTATATGTACAACATCATCGCCGGCGCCGGGAAATCCCTCACCGAGATCCACCCGCAGCTGTTGCACCACGGCGGGCCGCAGCTGGACCAGCTCGGGTTGCGAGACCGGGCCTGGGGAATCAACAAGCTCGCCGCGGCGGCGCGGCGGCGAGGCATGGGCGAAACCGCCAACGCCATCCTCGCCAAGCAACAAGGCCACATCGAGGTCCAGGAGGCGTTTTCGAAACTGCGAGAGCAAAGCAAAGCGTGCCTTGAGATGGAGGGCGAAACAATCACCGGTTTGAACGCGCTTGAAACCACGTCCCTGGATTTCTTCCACGCGCATCACAAAGCCGAGCTGTTCCGTTTGAAAGGCCAGTTCCAGGAAAGAGCGGGCGACGGCGACGGCGCGCACGCGTCCTACGCCACGTCCCTGTCCCTGTGCAAGCAGCTCAGCAAAGCGTGGATCGCGTGGGGGGAGTTTTGCGGACGGCAAGCCACCCGCGCCGCGCTCGCGGCGAACCAGCAGAGGCGGGCGCTTTCGCAGCAGGCGCACGCCGCGGGTACCGCGGTGGCGCCGTTCGCGAAGGACGAGGAAGGCGCGCGGTGGGTTGAGTACGCGGCGACGTGCTACCTGCAGTCCGTGAAGCACGGCCCGCAGAGACACAAAAACGAGCTCGTCAACGTGCTGCATTTGCTCGCGTTTTCGGAACACACCGGCGCCGTGGGCCGTGCGCTGGCGAAACACGTCGACGCGATTCAGCGATGGGTGTGGTTGCCGTACGTACCGCAGCTGTTGTTGAGTCTGTTAAACACGGAAGCGCCGCACGCCAAGGCGCTGCTGTTAAGAGTAGCGCAGGCGCACCCGCAGGCGCTTTACTGTCCGCTGCGGTAAGGGCCTTTCCCAATCACCACACACCGCCTACGCGATTGCCCATACTCGTCCTGCGAAGGGATGGCTATACCTCTGACTGTTTGGCTCGATTACTCTGACTGTTTACTCATACCAATCCCTCATACACATTACGAGAGACTGACACTTTCGGCGTTCATCGTCTCAGGACGTTCTTACTGGAGCGCCGAGAAACCGCGGCGCGGGTCACGCAAAGCGCGCGGAGTTTAGCGGCGAAGGCGGGTGAGTCGCGGGACGCCGCGGCGAAGTTCGACGGCGCTGAGAAGGATGAGCCGAAGAAGGACACTAAGGGTGACGAGAAGAAGGATGACAAGCAGGTACCTGACGAGAAAGACCAAACGGGTGCTGACGCCCCGGAAGACGCTGCCAAACAAGAAACCCTGACCCCCGGTCAGAAAGCGGTCGCGCAAGCCAAGATGGACGCCGCCGCGGCGCACGCCGCCGCGCAAGCCGCCGGCGAAGCCACCGTGGCGTTTGACGGCGCCAAGGAGGTGATGGAGCGGCTGCGGCACAAGCACTCGCACTTGGTCACGGAGCTTGAGGTTTTGCTCAGCGAGTTAGGTGCGCGGTTTTCGTCGTCTCCCGAAGAACGGCTGCTTGTCGTGGTGCACACGTTGCTGCACCGGTGCTACAAGTACCCCACCGCGACCACGGCGGAGGTCCCGGTTGGTTTCAAAAAAGAACTCACCGGGGTGTGCAGGGCGTGTTTCTCCGCGGACACCAGCGCGAAGCACGCCGATTTCGTCGCCGAGTACAAAGCCGCGTACGAAAAGGACCTGGACCCGGAGCAACCCACGTTCCCCAAAGCGCTGCACGAATTAATAGACCGCTTAAAGCGGTGGAAAAAACAGCTGCAGTCGGACGTGGAGGACCGGCTACCCACGACGTTGCGTTTGGAAGACGAAAGCCCGGGGTTGAGGGGCGTCCGGTTCACGGAAGCCGAGGTTCCGGGGCAGCACGCGGGGGACATGGACGCCACGTCCGGGGCGTGCGACTCTTTTGTGAAACTGGAGCGCGTTGGGGCCGAGGTCAGGGTCGTGCGTAGGCACGGCACGTCCTTCCGGTGCCTCACGTTTCTCGGTGCGGACGGCAGCGAACGCCGGTTCCTGGTGCAAACAAGCCTGACCCCGGCGGCGAGGGGCGAGGAGCGCATGTTACAGTTGCTGCGAACCTTGAACCAAACGCTGGCGCACCACGTTGAAACACGAAGACGCGGTTTGAGCTACTATGTCCCGGCTGTCGTGCCGGTCTGGCCGCAAGTCAGGCTCATGGAGGACGACCCCGCGCATGGCACCTACGGCGAGGTGTACGACGTGAACTGCGCGCGGTACGGCAGGGAGGCGGATTTGCCGATTACGCTTTTCAAAAAGGCGCTGGACGACGCGGTGACTGGGAAGGTGCAGGGCGCGGAGGCGGTTTTAGATTTGCGCCTACGCGCGTTCGCGGACATCACGCAGAACCACGTCACCGAGAACATCTTCAGCCAGTTCATGTACAAAACCCTGCCAACCGGGTCGCACCTGTGGACGTTCAAACGCCAGATGTGCCAGCAGGTACGGCCTTTGGCGTTTCCCAAATCCAACCACTGTTTGCCGATTGTCCGCCCGTGATTACTCATACACATGGCCCGAAAGACTGACCCTTTTCTTCACAAAAACAGATGGCGCTTTCGTGTTTCACGAGCGCGCTTTTGCGCATCGGCGGCCGGGCGCCGCAGAAAATCGTCTTCGCGAAAAACACGGGCAGGGTGTTCATGCTTGACTTCCACCCCGCTTTTGACGGGAAAGGCGCTACCGAGTTTTCCGAACCCGTGCCGTTCCGGCTAACGCGGAACCTGCACGCGTTCTTCACCCCGTTCGGGGTGAAAGGCGATTTCGTCGCCGCCATGGCCGCGGCGGCGCAGGCGTGCAGCGCGCCTGGTACGAACCTAGAAGCGCAGCTTCTTTTGTTCTTCCGAGATCAGCTCACGGTGTGGCCGTGGCGGCGGATGAGCTCGAGTTCTGGGAACTCTTCCGGGGCTTCGTTGCTGGGACCGTCGCCAGCCGAAATTCGGCGCATGGCTCGTGCCAACGTGGACGAGGTGCTGAAGCGTCTTCCCTGTGTCGCCCCCACGCCGCCCCGGCAAAACGCGCCCCCGCACGAGCAGTTCGCGTCGGTGCAAAAAGGCGTTTTGCACCTGGTGGACGCCGCGGTGAACCCGAAGAACCTAGCGCGAATGGAACCGACCTGGGCAGCGTGGCTGTAACGCGGGTACCGGATACAGAAGGAATAAGATATACGTTAGAGGAGGATACCATGGTCGTAGTACCAAACAGTTAGAATGCTTTTGATAATGAGTCAGGTAATAACAATCTCACCGTGGTATTAAATGGCTAGGATCTAGCTGATCCTAGCACCGCCTCCGCCGCCTCACCTCCTCGTTTGCCTTTCCCTCGCTTCGCGCGCGTACTTTCCCCAGTCGCTTTTTACGATGAACGCGTACGCGATTGTCAACTCCACGCACGCCGCGGCCATTTGGTACTCGTACACGTTTAAAAGAGTCGCGTTCTTGATCAGAAGCACCACCGCGGCGACGCCGCCTATTGACAACGGAATATCCACGAAGAAGCTCAACCCGGCGACCAAGCGTTGCCGGCCTTGTCCCGAAAAAACCCCTCCCGTACACAGCGAGTTCAGGACGCCCAGTAACGTCGCGACGACCGCCGCGGGTAACACTCTTGATGCGTTTGTAACCACGACCTTGTCGCTGGTGGTTAAGCCCACTACTTGGTGCGTGAACGGCAGGGTCAGCGCGATGACGGTGACTAGCGTCAAGAACACCACGCCGGTGGCGAGCCAGAAGCTTCGCCGCGCGGCGTCGCCGTCCCCCCTGCCCAGGTGGTACCCGACCCGCACTGTGATTGTGAACGAAAACTGTCAGTCTTGAATGGGCAAACAGTGTGTCAGGATTTGGGAAACGCGCAATACGTACCTGCTATTACCATGGAGAACATGGCGTTGATCGCGCCCGCCCACATCACGGTCGCGGTGGACACGGCGGTGGTCGCGGCAACGGCGTCCGTGCCCAATTTACTCACTAACAACGTGGTGGCTTGCGAGACCGTGGCGGAAAACACGAGCGTCCCGACCAAGGGCACGCCTTGTTTCAGAAACTCGCAGGTCACCGCGCTTGGGTGGTGTTTCCGGACGTACGATTTCAAACCCCTTACCCCTCCGGTGTCCGGCCAGAACCCGACGTGCGCTTTTTTGAGTTGGAACATGTATACCCAATAAACAAGCGGTTGCAAACACCGGCTCAAACTCAGGCTCACCGCGGCGCCGATGAACCCCAACCCGCGCCAATTTCCGAAACGTTTCGCGAACCGAAAAGGACCGCCGAACACAAACACCCAGTTTAGCAACGCGTTGATGAACAGAAACGCCACGCCGTTCCACATCGCGGGCCGCGGTTTCCCGACAGCCTGGAAGTAAAACCGCATGCACTGGTACCACCCGTTCGGAACCGGCCAGAACACGTTGTACTTGGCGTACTGGCCGGCTAGGCGCGAAATAGTTGCCGAAAACCCGAGCAAAAGCAACGCCTTTTCCACGAAGAAGAAACCCACGAGGCACGGCGCCATGGTGAGACCTAGCCAGAAAACGCTTTGCTGCAGCCACACGCCCGCCATTTTCGGTTCGCGGCTTCCCACGGCTTGCCCCACCAGCGCGTTTAGGACTTGGTTGAACGCCAACGGCGGGACCACCATCAGCGTGGTGAGCATGTCGCTCAGCGCGCTCGCAGCGAGGTACTCGCCCGGGCTGTTGTCACCGCCCGAAAAATGACCCACCATGATGGAGTCCGTGCTCGCCATGGCCATGCGGCAGAAGTAGCTGATGCCCATGGGCCACCCAAGCGACCAAATAGCGCCGAGCTCTTTGCGTCGCGAAAACGGCGTGTTCTCCGTAACATGAATCGCGTCTCCATCGCTGCCATTACCACCGTCGCCGTGACCACCCTCCCGCCGCAAGTGCAGCTCGTCTTCGTCTCGAAACGTCACCGATACCTCGCGCGGCAAAAGAGGTTCGGTCAACGGTTCTGGACTCTCCGGAGCCTGCTCTGTACGATTCAGGCTCGCCACCACCCGTGGTTTCGGTATCTCGTCAGGTTCTACGCGCCGCGGCAAAAGAGGTTCCGTCAAGAAACAGGGTTCGGGAGCCTCATCATCCGCTGATTCTGATTTGAGGTTCGGGCTCACCCGTGGTTTCGGTATCGACAACGAACTTGGCGGGGTTTTACTAGGGGTCGAGCTTGGCGTTTCCCGTGGACTTTGTACAGGGCTCTGTGCCACAGGGCTTCTGGGTTGGTTTCGTGACGCACTGAGCGACGGCGTCTCAGCCTTGGACTCCACATCATGCTCACTCGCGAGAAGAGGTTCCTCGAGTCTGTTCTCCCCGCCGTCACCGGGCACAATCGCGGGTGCCGGGGCTTTTCTGTTTTTCGTTCGCCGGTTACGCCCCATTCCACGACCGGGCGGGTGGACAACGCACCGACCGCGCCGCTCACTGCCTGCGTGTGGGACACGTCCACGCGCGCCCAGGAGTGCGGCTCGACATTCGCTTCACCTTTTCGTTTTGAGATTTTCGGTTTAATCAGACAAACGCGACCTTGGTCCTCAGACGGCGCAGCGCGCGTGCGGCACGCGCGAAATGGCGCCGTCGCCGCGGGAGCCGGACATCATCGACCACCGCCCGCGTGATTTCTGGAGCGTCAAGAACCACCCTTTGAGTGGCATCACCGCGGTACAGTGGGCACGGTACGTAAGTTTGGTACCGCAGCAGGCTCATCTCGCCTTGTGCCGACAGCTCTGGTCCTTCTTCCGACGTCGTCTCGGGGTGACGGGGAAACGACGTCGCATCGAATGCGTCGTGCGGTTCGATACACGCACACACGACACACCGTGTTTCAACATGACCACCACGAACCACACGCGTGTCCTCCCGCCAACCCACTCACCACCCGAATCTCATTTCCATTTCCCTCTCGTGTCAGGTTGTGTTGGCGTCACTTTCGCGACATCGACGTGTGCACGTATTGGCCACGACTCGTGTTCTTAACCATCATGAGTCTCCTGAACACATGCGGCGCGCTGGTCGACACACTCGTGTACGGCGCCGCGGTTCGAAAACAACCCCTGAACGACGAGCCGGTGTTCATCATAGGCCACCCGCGAACGGGCACCACGCATCTGCACAACCTGTTGAGCAAAGACGACCGCTTTGTTTGTGCGACTACTTTTTCCGTGGGGTTCCCGTCGTCGTGTCTGTGTTTGCGTGCAATCGCGCCCCTGATGGGTTTAATTATGGACAACAAGCGGCCCATGGACGACATGGCCTTGGGTTGGGACACACCGCAGGAGGACGAACTCGCGGTGAACATGATGTCCGGCGGCGTGTCGCCGTACATGCCTCTTTTGTTGCCGCGGAAAGAAAAGAGCTTTCGCAAGTACTATCGGTTCTTAACGGGTGCGGTACCGGCCGAGCCGAAAAAAAACGACGGGAGTACGGCCCTTAAATCTGACAACGCGACTCGTACTCGCGGCGGCAAAGCTGCCGCGTCCGACGACTACTGCGACCCGCAATCGTTACTGGCGTGGAAAACGTCGTTCCTTCACTTTCTTAAAAAAACGCAATACGCGGCTGAGAAAGGCGCTACGCGTAAACGCCTTCTGTTGAAATCGCCCGTGCATACCGCGCGCGTGGCGCTGTTGCGGGAAATGTTCCCAAAAGCGACGTTCATTTTCGTGCACCGGCACCCGTGCGCGGTTTTCCAAAGCGCGGCGCACATGGCAGATGCGTATTACTGGCAGTGCTATTTGCAAAAACCGACTGTTCAAGACACACAGGAGTTCATCTTGTATCAAGGCGCGTTGCTTCACCGGGCGTACATGGAGGACATCTCTGGTGTCGACGAGGGACGCAAAACGGAAGTACGGTTCGAGGACCTTGATGGAGATCTTTTGGAAACGGTGCAGAAGCTGTACGAAGACCTGGGGTGGCGAGAACACTTTGAACGCACCAAGCCAACGCTTTTGCGGTATCAATCCAGTTTGAAAGATTTCAAGAAGAACGCGTTTACACGGGAACTCAGCGCGGAAGCTGTGGCGGTGGTGCGGCGACGGTGGAGCCAGTGGTTTGACGACTTGGGGTACCAGTGATGTTTTTAGAATGTAGGAACTATTGGAAAAGCCGCACTGCAGCTTGATAACCGTAAAAAAAAGGTTTCAATCAAAATTCGTGTGGCCTTGGAACAACCCATACTCTCTTCCGCCGCCACTTCTTCACGCCCACCCCCGCTGCTTCGCACGTACAGATGGCAGAGTCCTTCCTCGGTCCACCCCTACCGCTACCCCTCGGGGACGCGAACGACCACGTCGCGAGCGTCGTGCTTCAACAGCTCCCGCACTACAAAGACCGACACCACCTCGCGGCGGTGAACAAACTGTTTCGAAGAGCGGCGTCGCACGTCTCGTCCTTGCCTCGCGTCTTTGACTTCTCCTGGGACTGCGGAGGGTTACGGTCCATTCTGGATGACGTCAAGTTCGAAGATGTCTTCGCGTACCTATCACGCCTGGAAGGTTTCGATGGCCTGACGCGGGGGAGGGTGGACACGCTTTTGGGGCAGGTTCCTTTTTCGTCGGCTGACCCGAGGGTGTGCGCGACGGCGGCGGGTTCGGGGAACTTGAAGTTTCTGCGGTGGGCGGTTGCGAACGAATTTGCGTGGGACGAACGAACGTGCGCATTCGCTGCGTATCACGGACATTTGGAGATACTCAAATGGGCCAGAAACCACGGGTGCCCTTGGCGCGAAAGCACGTGCTACCTCGCCGCGAAAGGAGGGCACTTGGACGTCCTTAAATGGGCGCGAGAACACGACGCGGCGTGGAACGCCAAAGCGTGTGAGCTCGCCGCTCAGAAAGGAAACCTCGCCGTTCTTAAGTGGCTCCGAGCGAACGAATGCCCTTGGGACGGCGAGACCCTGGTGTCCGCGTTTCGGCACGCCAAACGAGAACCCGTTACAGACGATTTTCGCATCTCAAAACCTTCGAAAGAACAACCCGTGCTGGAGTGGTTGCAAGACGAACACGGAGGGGATTGCCCGTGGGTCCTCGCCGACGAGTTCCGCGCGAGCTGGGAAAACTGGGGTCCTACGCCAACGTACCCGAACGCCGCTCCTTGGTACAACGAGACGCAGAACATGTACTGGCATCGTCGCTGCGCGAAACGTTTCGCGTCAATGGGGGGGTCCATTTTGGACTGGCAAGTCAGTCTTGACGGGGGGGGTCCGCGGTGCGGCATGGAAGAAATCTTTGGCACTCGCGCGATGACGCACGAGTACGACGTCGACGAAACCACGGACGAGGAGAACGACGACGACGAGTGAAGAGCTTTAGAATGTGCCCGCGGCTAACCCAGTCGTCCTCTCCACCACCCGAAGTCCCGTCCTTTCCACCGCGTCGCGCATCGCGCGGCTCACCGCTTTTAGCCGCGCGAGAACGATGGGGTCAGTGTCAGATCTAAGAATGTGAGTGACCACGACGTCTTGCGGCAGGCCGGGTAAGGCCTCCTGCGGGTTAGTACCGCGCTCGCGATTTCTTTTGCGCGCGCGAGTCTCAGCACCGCGCACTGCGTGGGAGGACATCGCGGTCGGGGTAGGAAGTGTGGTTGGCGTGTCTATGCGCGCGGGATTGTGGCTGCCGTGTTCTAGGACGGTACAAAAGAAGGAAAAGCAAGATTTGGACATGATCTCGAAACTGACGATTGGATCTCATCACATCATCACTGCGCAGTCTCCCTCGACCGTCACGCAAACAACCCTCACTCCATGGGCTCCTTGGCGTACCCGTCATCGAACGTGTCCGCGGGAACCTCGTACGTCCGCAACGTGGGTTTGTTCGGGTCCTTCACGAGCAGGTACTTCCCATCCGGAAGTTTCAGCGTAGCGTCCGCCACCGCTTTAAACACGCCCCACATGTTTGTTTCTGTCAGGTTGATCTGCTGCGCGAAATCCTTCGGTTTGTACGACTGCGTGTTCAGAATGACGTGCTCGTTTTGCGACTTGGGGTGCGACCTTGACACGAACCCGAGCTTGAGAATATCCGCCCCCGCGAGAAGCGCGCAGCAGGTCCACTTGGCGAGCTTGTTGGCGTTGTTTTTGAGCTCCGTCGCGATGACGGCGCCTCTCTGGGTTTCAATTTTGGACCGCCAATCCATCCCGGTGACCTTGCTGTCAAACTCCGTGAGCGCTTTGATTGAAAGCAACACGGTCTGCCCCTTCAGCTGCTGCACCCCGTTCAGCTCGCACCGCACCACCAGCGTGATCTGGTCCGAAAGCGTCCACTTCCGGTACCGGTACCCGACGTTCACCGAACCGGCGTCGCCCGCCGTGGAAAGCGGATCGGGCTTGCCAAACTTTCTGGGTTGTTCGTTGGCGTCCAGGACCTGCTGCGAAAACGCAAAGTTCGCCGCGGTTGACTCCCTTGACAAACTCGGCACGCCGTTGATGTTGTCCTTTTCGTCCGTAATAGCGTCCTGCGCGGTTTCGCTCACGGTGAGCAAATCGAAGGTGCCTTCGTCTCTTTTGTCGAAGAAAACCTTGCCGTTTTTTTTCGTCACGATGAGGTCCCACCCGTACACGCTGCGCGCGGCGCACATGATGGACGCCACCATCTGGTCGGTGGCGAACATCGTGCCCGCGTTGCTGTCCGCGAGCTTTGTCAACACCGGGTCGTCGCACGTGGTGGTGTGGTAGTTACCGGACTCCAGGTTTTTAGCGCTTTGCAAGTCCCGTTCAAGTTTCGGGGTAACGCGGTCGAAGGATTTGTCGAACCAGGGCAGCGACCCGTATTCGCCCAGTTCGGTCGGCACTAAACCGTCTCTCTCCACGGGAAATCGCTGTTTCGTGAGCTCCACGAGTTGCATCTGGTCAACCACGCTCCACTCGGGGCGGATATCAACCGAGCTGCCGTACGTAACCGTCTCCCGGCTCCTGTTGTACGCCCACGTGTTCCACTGCTGGCTCTTTTTGCTCTGCATGCGCTGCTGCCGCGCGCGCTCGCGCGACGCGCCTTGCCCGACGTCTCCCCCAACGAAAGCGGTCTGGTCCCGGCGCATCTGGTACCGCTGTTGGAACCTTTTGGCGCCGAACCTGGTGCGCGGGGCAGCCTGGTTATCAACAAGCGAGAAATCAGCGTCGTCGTCGGCGGCGAAAAAGTTAAACACGTTCGACCCGGCGCCGGCGCCGCCAGCGTTGCCGCCGCCAAACCGGTTCCCAGCACCGAACTTGGCGTACCCGGTTTGGTTCCAATCCGCGGCTGCGTGGTGGTGGTGGTTGTGTGGGTGGTTGTGTGGGTGGTTAGCGGCGGTGGTTAGCGGCGGTGGTTAGCGGCGGTGTGTCCAGGAAGCGTCTTGGAGGGCCTCGGTTCGATCCGGGGCGGTGGCGCACGCGTGGCACCGTCGCACGCGGGCTCAGGGCGGTCATGATCGCGCGATCGCCACGTCGAACGAAGTAGGGTTCATCATTTCGTGTATGATCGATCGCGCACCTCGGCCGAACTTGTCCGATCGCGTGAACGGGGCGTAGGTCAGGGCCTTGTCCGCATCCACGGCATCAGCGCTGGGGCCCCAGGAGTCCGTCTCCTGGATGGTAGGGATAGTGAAACCCATCGCGACCGTGAGGTGCGCGGGTGAAGAGGGAGGGGTGGGGAGGTGTCAGGGGGAACATGTCCGCCAGCCGCCTTTGTCCCCATATAAAAGCGCGCGGCGCGCCATCACCCTTTTTGTTGGCACCATTACATCTTTTGCCTCTGTGGTCTGTATTGGCACTCGCACGTGTCGCGTCCCGTCGCGCCGTATCGCGGTCGTCGCTGCGGCCGCGATGGGTCCCCCCCCACCGCCTCGGAAACCTCTCGGCGGTGTTTCCGTGGAAACCACTCTC